>Ga0181604_10000315_pt1 | contig 43177 bp, 42 predicted proteins | sample 041ome_12_FD_148663 | JGI IMG/M metagenome (GOLD analysis project Ga0181604, IMG submission 148663) | Coastal salt marsh microbial communities from the Groves Creek Marsh, Skidaway Island, Georgia - 041410US metaG (spades assembly) | ecosystem: Environmental > Aquatic > Marine > Intertidal zone...
GTGGTAATTTATATATATATATATATTTTGATTACTTTTTAAGTTGTTAGCCTAGAATGCAAAAGTTAACTTAAGATTATGAAACATTCAATAAAATTCTTTTGCATTTTTCTTCTATCAATAAGCCAAATTAGTATGGCAGGAGCAACTGATTGCGGCAGTGGTGAGTGCCCTGTGTATGAAAGAGCTAAAGATGTCGGAGATGCAGCAATTAAAGACTTAGCACCTTATATTGGAGTTGCTTTAGTAATTGGTTTAGTACAATCTACTGGGGAAGGATCTTCTGATTATTTGATCAATAATGTAGATAAAAATAGCTATCAAAATGGTATTCAGCTATTAGATCCAACTTCAAAATATTCTATAGATGTTATTAGCTTTTCTAACCATCATTCATTTGATCCGCTTAGGAAAAATAATTATTCTTTCAATATCTTAGAAATTAAATATAAATTTAATTAAGATTTAAGTTGAGGAAACAGTATAACGTCTCTTATTGATGTCTGATTAGTAATCATCATCACGAGCCTATCTATTCCTATTCCAACACCTACTGCCGGAGGCATGCCGTGCTCAAGAGCTGTAACATAATCTTCATCAAATGACATTGCTTCATTATCGCCTGCATCTTTTGCAGCAACTTGGGCTTTAAATCTTTCTGCCTGATCATCAGGATCATTAAGTTCACAAAACCCATTTGCTATTTCTTTTCCACCAATAAATAATTCAAATCTATCAGCTATATCTGGATTATCATTATTACGCCTAGATAACGGCGAAACTTCTACTGGATATCCTAAGACAAATGTTGGTTGTATTAACTTGTCTTCTACAGTTTCCTCAAATAGGTCAATTAGCTCATTACCAGAAAGTTTAGCAAGGTCTATATCTGTTAAATTAGTATTTTGTTCTAATACTAGGTTGGTTAATGTTTCTTTTCTGAAATTTGTTAAATCCAGGCTATCTTCACCCCAAGTAATATTTAATGACCCACAAATTTTTTGAGTAGCATCTTTGATCATATTTTCTGTAAACTCAATCGTTCTATCTAATGATGAATATGCCTCATAGTACTCTAACATTGTAAATTCTGGATTATGCCGCGTAGATAAACCCTCATTTCTAAAGCTTCTATTTATTTCAAAAACCCTTTCAAAGCCTCCAACTAAGAGTCTTTTTAAATATAGTTCGGGTGCTATTCTTAAAAATAAATCTCGATCAAGGGCATTATGGTGCGTCATAAAAGGCCTGGCTACTGCACCACCAGGAATTGGATGCATCATGGGTGTTTCAACTTCAATAAAATTTCTATCTTTTAAAGACTGTCTCATTGATTCTAAGATAAGTGTTCTATCAATAAATACTTTTTTAGAATCATCGTTACTCATGATATCTAAATATCTTTGTCTATATTTTATTTCTATGTCAGCCAATCCTTTAAATTTATCAGGCATTGGTCTAACTGCTTTGGTAATTAATACTGCTTCAGACGCTTCTATAGTTAATTCATCAGTTCTTGTTTTAAAAAGCTTTCCTTTAATTCCAACTATATCTCCAAGATCCCAGGTCTTGAAGTCTTCATAGATTTGTTTTTCAACAGTGTTTTTGCTTATATAAATTTGGATATCTCCGCTTGCATCTCTTATTGTGGCAAAGCTTGCGTTACCCATAATTCTTCTAAGAACAATCCTTCCAGCAATCGAGATATCAGAGATGTTTTTATCTTCAAGCTCTTCTTTTGCAAGTTGTGAATATTTAGTTGACAAATCAGCAGCATAATTTTCTTTATAAAAATTATTTATATATGCCTTATTTTCTGATCTAAGAATCTCTAGTTTTTTTCTTCGTTCTTCAATTAGACTTTCTTCTCCGCTAATATTTTCTTCAGACATTTATATACCCTTATTTAAACTACTTTTTATAAATTCATCAATTTCACCATTAAGAACTGCTGTCGTGTTCCCAGTCTCATAACCAGTTCTTAAGTCTTTTATTCTAGACTGATCAAGAACATAAGATCTAATTTGACTCCCCCACCCAATATCAGACTTGCTTTCTTCTAGTTCTTGTCTTTCTTTATTTTGCTTCTGTAATTCTAACTCGTAAAGCTTTGATTTGAGTTGTTTAAAGGCATTTTCTTTATTTTTATGCTGTGATCGGTCGCTTTGGCATTGAGCAACTACTCCAGTGGGAACATGTGTCAATCTAACAGCCGAATCAGTTTTATTTACATGTTGCCCTCCTGCTCCAGAAGCCCTATAGGTATCTACCCTGATATCAGCATTATTGATTTCAATTTCAATAGATTCATCAATCTCAGGAGATATGAATACAGAGGCAAAAGAAGTGTGCCTTCTGTTACCTGAATCAAAAGGTGATTTTCTTACTAGCCTATGAATTCCTGTTTCTGTTCTTAACCACCCGTATGCATGATCACCCTCAACATGAATTGAAGCTGATTTTATGCCTGCAACCTCACCATGTGAAATTTCTGTTATAGAAATATTAAAATCTCTACTTTCAGCCCACTTTGAATACATTCTTAAAAGCATTTCAGCCCAATCTTGAGCCTCAGTTCCTCCGGAGCCTGATTGAATATCAATGAATGCAGAGGAAGGATCCATTTTATTTGTAAACATTCTTCTAAACTCTAAATCAATAACTCCTTTTTCTATTCCAGGATAATCCTGAATAATTTCGTTAATTGTATTAACATCAGATTCCTCAGAGGCTATGTCTAGCAAAACCAAGCTATCAGAGACTTTTTCTTTTATGAGCATAAAATTTGTAATAGATTTTTCAAGTTGTGATTTTTCCTTATTTAGTTTTTGAGAAAGATCTAAATCAGACCATACTTCCTCTTTAGTAAGCTCTTCATCTATTTCTTTAAGCTTGGATTTTTTTTTTGCTAAATCAAATGGGCCGCTGGCAATAGATTCCAATCTCGCATCTAAGTCATTTAAAGAAGAATTTAGTTCTGTATGATCCACTTAATTATTATCAATTATATATTTGAATATTTCATCTTTTGAAGCAGGCAAAGTTACATATCTTTCTTCTTTATTTAAAGCTTGGGAAAGCTGTTTTGGTATATGGTTAAGCTTTAGACCTGCTTGTTCAATTGATTTAGGAAATTTTGCAGGATGAGCTGTGGATAAGATCAGCGTCTCGCCATCTAATTCTTCTTTTAAAGACTCTACTGAATGAGAAGCTATGGCTGTATGTGGATCAATCAAGTAATTAAAATCACTATAAATTTTTGACATATTGTTTAGTGTTGACGTGTCATCAACCGTATAGCTCAAGAATAAATCATCGGTTTTCTTCCAAAGACTTCTATCTAATTCAATTGAAGAAGTAGGGAAAGATTTATAAAGGGTTTTACATAAACCTGAGTCTCTATCAGCATAAAAATCATACAGAAGCCTCTCAAAATTACTAGCAACACTTATATCCATACTGGGTGAGAGAGATTCTAAAAATTCTCTTTTTGAGTAATCATTATTTCTAAAAAATCTATCTAAAATATTATTTTTATTTACAGCTACGATTATTTTATTTAAAGGCATCCCCATTTTGCTGGCTGCATAGCATGCAAAAACATTGCCAAAATTTCCTGTTGGAACTGCAAAGTTTAGCTCTTTTGATAGATTATTTGCTTTAAGGCTTGCATAAAAATAATAACAAATTTGACCTATAATACGAACCCAGTTTATAGAATTGACTGCAAGCAAATATTGATCATCTCTTAAAAAACTTCTTTCATTGAATGCATCTTTCACAATATCCTGACAATCATCAAAGCTTCCATTAACCCTGATGGTGAATACATTTTTGCTATCAACTGTTGTCATCTGTTTTCTCTGAATGTCTGACATATTGCCATTTGGCAAAAGAATAAAACTTTTAATTGAATCAAATCTTTTGCATGAATCTATAGCAGCCGAACCAGTATCTCCTGAGGTCGCTCCAAGCACAATTGCGGTTTTTTTATTTTTTTTTAGAGTTTTATCAAAGAAAGCTGCTGCAAGCTGAAGACCAAAATCTTTGAATGCAGCTGTGGGCCCATGAAATAACTCTAAAACAGATTGGTTTTTGTTAAGTCTATGGATAGGAGCAAAATTTTTATCAGAGAAATCATGCCAAGTATTATCCAACAGATCTATGATTTCAGATGTATCAAAAGAAGAGGAAGTGTATAAAGGGACAATTTTTTTAGCTACATCAATAAAGCTTTTTTGTTTCTTTAATTCATTGAGATCAACTTGAGGCCATTCGTTTGGTATAAATAAACCGCCATCATCAGCTAAGCCTTGCATCAATACTTCTTCAAAAGTTTTATTAGCGTCTCCCCCTCTTGTGCTATGAAAAAGCATAATTAAATACTCTCGATTCTTATTGTTCTTAGTTTGTTAACAGACTCAAGAGCTAAAATGCTTGATTTTATCTTTTCGAGCTTTAACTCATCAAATAAGTCTGTAACCAGAATAATTGGTACTAGATTTTCTTCAAGAGAATCTTTCTGAACAATTGATTCAATACCAATATTTTTATCTGCTAATAATGATGTTATAGATGCCATAACACCTGGGCTGTCTTGAGCCTCAATATAAAAGTAGTACTGAAATGAGAAGCTATTAAAATCTTTGATAGGAAGTGTGTTTGTTTTCCTAGATATATCCAAAACATTATCATTGGAATTTGCAAAATGAATAATATCCGATATCAACCCAGATGCTGTGGATTCTTGGCCTGCACCTGACCCTGCAATATGAATTGTGCCTATCAAGTCTGTATCAACCTCAATTCCGTTTCTAACGCCCTTAAGGTTTGCTAAATATGATGATTTTAGAATTAATGCTGGATGTGCCCTTAACTCAATAGAGTCTTTGTTGAGCTTTGAGATTGCAAGATGTTTGATTGTATAGCCAAGCATGTCAGCATAAATAAAATCTTGTTTATTAATCTCTGTAATACCTTCAATAAAAAAATCTTTAGGTGGTAAAGATGTTCCGTATGCAATTGATGCTAATAACCCTATTTTATGAGCAGCATCCAGTCCATCTATATCAAAAGATGGATCTGGCTCTGCGTAACCTTCTTTTTGAGCTAGTTCAAGTGTTGAATGAAATTCATTACCATCTTCCATGTTTGATAAAATAAAATTAGAAGTTCCATTTAACATGCCTGAAATTTTATTAATATTATTAGGTGCCAATTCTTCTTGGAGCATTTTTACAATAGGCGTACCTGCACATACTGCTGCTTCAAATAATACCTTTACATTGTGATTCTTTGCTTCTTGAAAGATTTCATCTCCATGATGAAAGATAACAGCCTTATTTGCAGTAATAACATGTTTTCCCTGCCTTATAGATTTTAGAATCAGCTCTCTTGCAACATCAACCCCACCAATTAACTCAATAACAACATCAATATCTTGATTGGGGACATCAAATATATCCCGAAGAATTTTCACTGAGCCTGGATTGCATTTTGGGTTATCTCTTCTAGCGCCAATACAATCAATTTCTATTTTAACTCCAACAGATTCAATTACAGTTTTGTTTTCAGCTATTGCTTTAAACATACCGGTAGCAACGTTGCCCCAACCACATATTCCAACTCTTACAACTCTCATTTATTTTCCTAAAATATTTTTTATACCACGAATTGCTTGCCTAATTCTTTGTTCATTTTCAATCAATGAAAATCTTACATACTTATCACCATCTATTCCAAACCCTGCACCAGGTGAAACAGCTACTTTTGACCGTGATATAAGCATCTTGCTAAATTCTAATGATCCTAGATCCTCATATTGTTTTGGGATTCTAGCCCATACAAACATTGTTGCAAGAGGTTTTTCAATTGGCCAACCTATTCTATTAAGACCATCGCACAACTCATTTCTTCTAGATTTATACATTTGACATATCTCATCAACTTGAATATCACAATCATTTAAAGCTTTAATTGCTGCAACTTGGATTGGAGTGAAAGTCCCATAATCCAAATAGGACTTAATTTTTTTTAGGGCTTCTATTAAATCTTTATTCCCACAACAGAATCCCACCCTCCATCCTGGCATGTTATATGATTTTGACAAGGTGAAAAATTCTACTGCGATATCTTTCGCGCCCTCAATTTCTAAAATTGAAGGTGCTTTATAACCATCAAAAGCTATATCTGAGTATGCTAGATCATGAATTATCCAGATATCATATTTTTTTCCTATCTCAACAATTCTTTTGAAGAAACTTAGATCTGCAACTTGAGTAGTAGGATTTGATGGAAAGTTAAGAATAATCATCTTAGGTTTTTTTACAGAGCTTAAAATTGATGTTTCAATATCATTTGCAAAATCTTCTAGATTGTTTTTTAAAGGAACTGATTTAAGTTTTGCTCCAGCTATTACAACTCCATAGGAGTGAATAGGGTATGTTGGTGATTGGACTATGACTGAATCATCCGATGACAATGTTGCTAAAGAAAGATGGGCAATTCCTTCTTTAGAGCCCATGCAAGTCACAATTTCATTTTCATGATCAAGAATGACTCCATGCTTTCTTGAGTACCAATTAGCAATTGCCAATCGTAATTTTGGAATTCCTGCTGATTGTGAATATCTGTGTGTCAAAGGATTTTTTACTGTTTCAATAAGCTTATCAACGACTGCATTAGGTGAAGGTTGATCTGGATTTCCCATACCAAGATCTATAATATCCTCTCCATTGGACCTTGCTTTGCTTTTAAGTTCATTTATTTGCGAAAAAATATATGGAGGTAATTTATCAGCATTATCAAACTTATAATCAGGCATGGTTACTCCTTAATTCTTTTTAATAAGTCTTCAGGTGGAACATAACCCTTTATGTGAGAACCTGTTTGAGTAAATATTGCTGGGGTGCCTGTAACTCCAAGCAATTGTCCTAAATTGTAATGTTTTGATATAGGTTGATTTGTACAAAAAATTGTTTCTACTGACTCTGAGGACTTTGTTGAAGATAATGCGGCATTTCTATCTTTGCTACACCATACACTTACCATTTTATTATAGGTTTCACCATCTATGCCTGATCTAGGAAAAGCAGCATATTTTACTGAAATTCCTAAATTGTTATATTCAGAAATCTGGCTATGAAATTTTTTACAAAAACCGCAATCAACATCAGTAAAAACATAAACAAAGTGCTCTTCATTTAACGATTTAAATTCTATGAAATCGTTATTTGGTAATCCCGACAGTATTTCTTTTCTTTTATCAGCAACATCTATCTGACTTAAATTTTTTACATTGCCGTCATCTATTTTGTAAAGATCTCCATAGATAAAATAATCACCACTTTTTGAAACATATAGCGGCTGCAAATCACCAAAATAAACTTTATATAGCCCATCAATTACAGACTCTTCAATAGATTCAATCTTTGCATTTTCCGGAAGAACACTTAATAGCTTTTCTTCAATATTCTCAGCTAGAGATATAGATATATAGAAAATTGTTATTAACAATAACGAAGTATTGAATTTCATTTTAGCCTCTAGGGTGATGTTTTTTTAATACATCACTTAATCTTTGTTTTGCGATATGAGTATATATTTGAGTTGTTGATAAGTCACTATGTCCCAGTAACATTTGGACAGATCTTAAATCTGCTCCTCTGTTAAGAATATGTGTAGCAAAAGCATGTCTTAATGTATGCGGCGAAATTTCAATGCTTAATCCGCATCTACTCAAATAAAACTTCACTCTATTCCAAAAACTTATACGCGTTATACCTGTTCCCCTATTACTTAAAAAAATTTCTTTTGTAATACTCTTTTCACGTGAAGCAAGATAATTATTTAAAGCAATGAATGCTTTTTCTCCAAATGGAACCAGTCGCTCTTTTGAGCCTTTGCCAATTACCCTGATAACTCTTCTATTAAAATCAATATCATTAAGTTTAATATTCACCAACTCTGAAACTCTCACGCCAGTAGCATACAATAGCTCCATCATTGCCTTATCTCTTAACTCAATATTGCTAGAGCCATTTATTGAATTTAAAAGAGTTTCAACCTCTTTCTCAGAAATAGACTTTGGAAGATTTTTTTCTTGTTTGGGGACAATAATATCCTCGGTAGGAATGGTATTGATCAGTTTCTGCTTTTTAAGAAAGACATAGAATGTCTTAATGGATGAAATTTTTCTATTAATGGTTGTGCTTTTAAAACCAAGCTTAAATAAATGTTTTATAAATAATTCGAGATCTTCTGATTTGGTATTTTCAATTGAAGAATTGCAATTGCCGGATAGCCATACAAAGAAAATAGATAGGTCAGATTGGTAAGATTTAACTGTATTTGGAGATAATCCTTTTTCAATATGTAAATAATCTAAAAAGGATCTTAATGTTTGATCCTCTATAAGATTTTTACTCATTAAGTTAGTCTAATCTTTCTTTAATTCTTGCAGATTTACCTGATCTGTCTCTTAGATAGAATAGTTTAGCCTGTCTGACATCTCCTTTTCTTTTGACTTTAATTGAGTCAATTAATGGGCTGTGAGTTTGAAAAGTTCTCTCAACACCGATGCCACTTGAAATTTTTCTTACAATAAAAGAAGAATTAAGGCCTCCTTTCTTTACACCCATAACAACGCCCTCAAAGGCTTGGAGTCTTGTTCTTTCTCCTTCTTTTACTTTAACGGATACCACTACAGTATCTCCAGGCCTAAAAGATGGTATGCCTGTCTTAAGTTGCTTGGATTCAAACTGTTGAACGATTTCAGATGGAGATTTTTCTTCTAATGATATGTTTGACACTGCTGAATCGTCTTCAGCTAAAGTCTCTTGATTGTTTTCCTCAGACTCAACATCACTCGTAGTCTCTATAGACTGATCTTCATTAGTTTCAACAGGAGCATCTGTTGCTAAATCTTCAACAATTGCTGTTTCTTCGTTAGTTATAGTTTCTTTATCTGATTCTGTCATTTTTAATCCGCCTAAAAAGTGCTATAGGATATCCTTAGTTAGCAATTCTTCCAAGAGTTTTTTTTGATTATTTGTTAATTTTACATTATTTAGCAGCTCTGGTCTTCTTAAATAAGTTTGAATTAGGGAGTTTTCCTCCTTCCAGTCTTTAATTTTTATGTGATTGCCAGATAATAAGACCTCAGGAACTTTAATGTCTTCAAAAATCTCTGGTCTGGTATATGAATGCCCCTTCAACATTCCATTAGAAAAAGTGTCATTTGAAACAGAGTCAGGATTCCCAAGAGTACCTGGTAAGATTCTTATAATAGAGTCAATAAATGATAGTGCTGCTATCTCGCCACCACTCATTACAAAATCACCCAATGAGATTTCTTCATCAACATACTTATCAATAAATCGTTGATCTATACCCTCATACCTTCCACAAACCAGTGTCATGTTTTCATTTTTTGAAAAACTCTCTACAAGGTTTTGGGTAAGTTGTTTTCCCTGTGGAGAAAAGTTTATAACCACGCCTCTCTTATCTTCATCTATTTCTTTTATTGTTTTTGCTAGTGGTTCAGCCATCATGAGCATTCCCTCGCCTCCACCATATGGCTTAGCATCAATTTGATTATGTTTATTATTTGAATTTTTTCTAATATCTAAACAATTTATAAAAACATTTTCTTTTTGAATTGACTGACCAATAAGGCCTGTATTAAGCACTTCAAATATTTCTGGAAAAATTGTTAAGATGTTTATATTCATAATCTAAAAGTCTTTCGGCCATTCGACTTTTATGATATTTTCATTAAGCTCAACTTTTTTAATGAATACACCTTTTACATAAGGAATTTTTCTTAAGTTTTCGTCAACAGATGATTTAGATGGTTTTATTTCTAAAACATCATTAGACCCATAATTTACAACTTCAGAAACTATTCCTAAATCATCATTGTTTGTTATGTCTATAACATTCATCCCAACTAAATCATGCCAATAATATTCGTCGCCATTAAGTTCAGGCAATTCATTTTTATTTATGAATATATTTAAATTTGTATATTTTTTTATATCATCAACATTATCACATACATCAAGCTTAGAAATAAATTTCCCATTGGCTTGTCTGATAAATGAAATCTTAAGATTTGGATTATCTTCAATAATGAAATTTGAATAGTTGCAGATATTCTGTTTTGGATCACAAAATGAATTTAAGAAAAATTCACCCTTTAGGCCCCTGGGCTTTCCAATAGAACCGACACAAATTAAATCTAAATCTATACTACTTTTTTTCATCATCTGAAGAATCCTGCTCAGACTCTTCTTCGGCAGGAGCTTCTTCTTCAACAGGAGCAGCCTCTTCAGCAGGTGCTTCCTCAGCAGGAGCTTCTTCTTCAACAGGAGCAGCCTCTTCAGCAGGTGCTTCCTCAGCAGGAGCTTCTTCTTCAACAGGAGCAGCCTCTTCAGCAGGTGCTTCCTCAGCAGGAGCTTCTTCTTCAACAGGAGCAGCCTCTTCAGCAGGTGCTTCCTCTTGAGCCTCTTCTGCAGCCTTTGCTTCTGCCTCGGCCTCTTCTGCAGCTTTTGCTTCAGCCTCAGCAGCTTCTTTAGCAGCTTTTTCTGCTAAAGCTTTCTTTTCTTCAGCTTTTTGTTTTTTTGCATCAAGTTTAGCTTGAAGTTCTTCTGGTGAAAGCTTTGCATCTTTCACAAGTTTTTTAACTCTGTCACTTAATTGAGCGCCTTTAGATACCCATTGATCTAGTTTTTCTATATCAATTCTTAATCTTTCTTCTTGCCCTTTTGCGCTAGGATTAAAGAAACCAAGCCTTTCGATAAATGATCCATCTCTTGGCTTTCTCTCGTCTGCGACTGTAACAAAATAATAGGGGTTCTTTTTTGCCCCGCTTCTAGCTAATCTGATTATTACCATATTTCTATATTTATTCTCAATGTTTAAAAAGATGTGTATTTTAGGGTAACCTAACTAATATTCATAGTATTAATAAAAAACTTTTGCTTTTATAATTAAATAAATGAACTTTATTACACAAGTTACCTTATCGGTAATTATATATTTTTTCCTCAGAGTCTTCCTTAAAGATAGAAGATCTTCTTACATTTCTTCAATTGTATCCTCAATTTCTTACATATTCTTGTATGCATTGTCTTATGGAGGTGTTGGAAATATCTCAGATATGCATTTTATAGTTACTGGTTTAAGTCTAATCTTCTTATTTATAGCATTTTATGAAATGGTTAACTTGGAAAAGAAAATGCTCGATGTGAAAAAAGGCGACTTTGATAACCTATCCAGTCTATCTATAGAAAAAGGGTACAAGATAGTTTTAAAGATTTTAGGAGTTGGTTTATTGTTTTTAATACTCTCATTCTTATCAGGCTTCATTATTCAATCTGTATTTACAACAAATTTAATTATTAAGGTTATCTTTGCATCAATAGCATTATTTATATATGTGATAACTTTGATTGGGATAAAGAAATTCAACTTGACTATTAAAAGCGCCGTCAGGAATTTATTTATAGCCTTATGTGCAGTCTGGATTGCATACTTAGGCAATGTGTTATTCATCTATAATTAATAAATGATAGAAAATCCATCTTTAATATTTTTATTATCTTCTCTTGCCGGGTTGCTTGTTTTGAGTGGCTTTTTCTCTGGCTCAGAAACAGGAATGATGGCTTCCAATAAAGTTAAGTTAAAAAATCTATCTAAGAAATCACATAAAGGAGCTGCCAGAGCCATTGAACTTCTAAAAAGACCAGATCAGCTTCTATCAACGATTCTAGTAGGAAATAATTTCGCAAATATCTTGGCTTCTGCAATTGTAACTATAATCATGATTGAGTACTTCAATGGAAATGTATTGCTTGGCTCTGTAATCTTAACTATTGTTATTTTAATTTTTTCTGAAATCACTCCTAAAACAATAGCTGCTATAAAACCAGAGGCTTTTGCAACAAAGTCATCGCTTTTGTTGAAAAGTCTTTTGTATATATTTAGACCCTTAATTATTTTAATTAATAAAATTAGTTCTTATTTCTTAAATATTTTTAATGTTGATTTAAAAGATGCAAATGATAACGACAATCTTAATACAGAAGAGTTGAGAACACTGCTTGATGATTCTGGAGACCTTATTCCAAAAAGTTATAGATATATCTTATCTTCCGTACTTGGAATGGAAGAGCTGGTTGTAGAAGATATAATGGTTCCTATTTCTGAGATCATAGGCATAGATCTTAATGCAAATAAAAATACAGCTAAAAAAATAATTGAATCAGCTGAATATACAAGGTTACCTGTGTATGAAAATGATATTGATAATATTGCTGGAATACTTCATCTAAAAGATTCAAACGAATTTATTAACAGATATGAAAGAAATGAAGAGCTTAAAGGGCTATTACTTAAATCTTACTTTGTTTCTCAATCAACTGCATTGATGAAGCAGCTTAAAGAATTTCAAGTTCATGATAGAAATATGGGGCTGGTTGTTGATGAGTATGGTGAAATTCAGGGCTTAATTACTATTGAAGACATATTTAAGGAGATAGTAGGTAAATTTGGAAATGAGAGCACATCAGATCCAGATACTGATTTTGTTAAGCTCAAGAATGATTCAATATTAACAAATGGTAATTTCAAAATTAGAGATATAAATAAAGCTTTAGATTGGAATATCAATGAAGAAAATTCAAAAACCATAAATGGCTTAATTACAGAACATTTAGATTTTATTCCTCAAGCAAACCTATGTCTGCAGATAGATAAATATAAATATGAAATTTTAGATATAGAAGATAATTTTATTTCAAGGGTTAAAATAAAAAGAGAGGCATAAGCCTCTCTTTTTTCAACTAATTTTTAAATCTATAAATAACAAACAAGCAGACCTAATAGAACAGTTAAAACTATTCCTGAATGAATTACTGCCTTAACAGATGTTATTGCAGCATTCATTTTTCCAAAAACTGCATTGGCTTCAATTACTAAAATTATTAACAAACCAACCCAAAGAGCAGTTAAAGATTCTTCAGCGGAAAGTATTACATTCCCAACAGCACTACCGTGAGCAGAGTAAACCATAAACCAGAGCATAGGTATTGAAAATAAAGTATTCGTTCTAGATGCCAAACCTGCTTTAGCACCTGCATCAGCAGCATCTGGCGCGCCTGCAATAACTTTCTTTTGATTAGGCCAAATAATTAACCAAACATTAAGAAACATTAGAGTCCCCATTACAGCACCAAGAATAATGCTTATATTGATAGCAATGCTCAAGTAATGTATAAGATATAACCCTGTAAGAAATGTAAATAATGCAGCATACCTAAAGTACCAAAGTGCATTAGGTACAAGTTTTTGGACAACATCAGACTTTGCTGATGGTTCTGAGACTTTAAAGTATTCAGTTTGAACAAAATTAAAGTAGTAAAGTAATCCTATCCAAGCAATACCAAATAAGATATGCAAAGCTCTAAACAAAACATCTAAAAGATCCATTTTTTTCTCCCTAAAAAAGTGTTAATACAATGTTATCTTAAAATTAAAATTTATAAAGGCTATATAACAAAAAACGAGGCTAAAGCCTCGTTTTTTTAATTGATAGAGCTTAGGCTACATCATTCCGCCCATTCCGCCCATTCCGCCCATGTCAGGCATCGGTGGAACCGGAGCATCGTCTTTAGGAATGTCAGTGACCATTGCTTCAGTTGTAATCATCATTCCTGCTACTGATCCAGCAGCCTGAATAGCAGTTCTTGTGACCTTAGCAGGATCTAGGATTCCCATATCTATCATGTCGCCAAATTCTCCGGTGGCAGCATTAAAACCGTATGATCCTTCGCCATCCTTAACATTTGCAACAATTACTGATGATTCTTCACCAGCATTTGAGACTATTTGTCTAAGAGGGGCTTCGAAAGCTTTTCTAGCAATATTGATGCCTACGTTCTGATCATCATTATCACCTACAACTTTCTCTACAGCCTCAAGACATCTGATGAGTGCTGATCCACCCCCAGGAACAACACCCTCTTCAACTGCTGCTCTTGTTGAATGCAAAGCGTCCTCAACCCTAGCCTTTTTTTCTTTCATTTCAACTTCTGAGCCAGCACCAACTTTTATAACTGCTACTCCTCCAGCAAGTTTTGCCACTCTCTCTTGAAGTTTTTCTTTATCGTAATCAGATGAAGTTTCTTCAATCTGAGATCTAATTTGATTTACTCTAGCTGCGATTGCTTTTTCATCACCAGCACCATCAATTATTGTTGCATTATCTTTATTAAGAACAACTCTCTTAGATGTACCTAGGTCTTCAATTGAAGCACCCTCTAGATTTAAACCCACTTCTTCAGAAATGACAGTACCACCAGTTAGGATAGCTATATCCTCTAGCATTGCTTTTCTTCTATCTCCAAAGCCGGGAGCTTTACATGCTGCAGCTTTTACAATACCTCTAAGATTATTAACAACAAGAGTTGCTAATGCCTCCCCTTCGATATCTTCAGCAATAATAAGCAAAGGTCTTCCTGCTTTAGCTACAGATTCTAATAGAGGTAATAAATCTCTTATGTTGGAAATTTTCTTATCAAACAAAAGTATCAATGGTGTTTCAAGCTCAACGGTCATGTTGTCCTGGTTTGTAATGAAGTAAGGGGATAGATACCCTCTATCAAACTGCATACCCTCTACAACATCAAGCTCATTCTCAATACCACTACCTTCTTCAACAGTGATAACACCCTCTTTTCCAACTTTTTCCATTGCTTCAGCAATAATTTCACCTACAGCCTCGTCTCCATTAGCTGAAATTGTTCCAACCTGGGCAATAGCTGTATTATCTGCACAAGGGACGCTCAATCCCTTTACATGCTCAACTGCAGCAGATACGGCTTTATCAATACCTCTTTTAAGATCCATTGGATTCATACCAGCGGCAACCGCTTTGTTTCCCTCATTAACTATTGATTGAGCTAGAACTGTTGCCGTAGTTGTTCCGTCTCCAGCTTCATCATTGGTCTGAGATGCGACCTGCTTAATCATTTGTGCACCCATGTTTTCAAACTTATTCTCTAGTTCGATCTCTTTAGCTACAGATACACCGTCTTTTGTTACAGTAGGTGCGCCAAAGGATTTATCAAGAACTACATTTCTACCTTTAGGTCCCAATGTAACTTTAACTGCATCTGCAAGTATATTGACTCCATCGAGCATTTGGCTCCTAGCTGAGTCACCGAATTTAACGTCTTTAGCTGACATAATTAATTTCTCCCTATTTTAGATTTAAGATTCAATAACACCAAAAATATCGCTTTCACTTAGAATGAGATATTCTTGCCCATCAATTTTTACTTCGCTGCCACCATATTGGCCAAAGATAACCGTATCACCAACACTTACTCCCATTGGTGAAACGTCTCCAGAATCATTTTTTTTGCCTGGTCCAACAGCAATTACCTCACCCTGTGAAGGTTTTTCAGTAGCTGTTCCTGAAAGAATGATGCCACCAGCTGATGTTTTCTCTTCTTCCTTTCTTTCTACTACAACCCTGTCATGCAAAGGTCTTAATTTCATAACTTCTCTCCTAGTAAAAAATTATTATATGAGTTTTAAATTAGCTCAATATTATATCCAATAGTTATGGCCTAAATTCAAGAAATCAATAGATTAAATAATCTTTTTTTTAAATAAAAATGAAGCGAATAGTATTCCTAATAAGTTTGCAATCAAATCAGCAATTTCAAAAAACCTATATGGATGATAATAATGGACTATTTCAATAATCAAACCAAAGGTAAAAATAGAAACCAATAAATATACATTTGGTAAGCTGAAATAACAATTTAACCCGATATAGGCTAAAGAAAAATAAATCAAAGCATGAACAAACTTATCGCTTAGAAATGTTAATGCAGCAAAATTAGGAATATCTGAGGCAGGCACAATACTAAAGTAAAAAGTAATTAAAAGAGCTGAAGCAAAGATTAATCTATAAAGACTTTTCATAACTAGTCAAAAACTTCCTTGTATTTAGAAGAAGAAAAATACATGGCAGTGTAAGTAAAGAAGTTGTTATATAAAAACCCATCCAACCATAATAAAAACCATAAATCTCTTGAAGATTTTCTACCCATATTCCAGACAAGCCTTTAAGCAAAAAACCAGGGCCAGCCATGAAGCCTGTTAATAAAGCATATTGAAAACCTGTATATTTTTTTGAAACAAGGCTTGAAAGAAAAGCAATGTTAACTGTTCCTACTATTCCTGCTGCCAGACTATCCATGGCCACTATACTTACGAGTGATATTATATTTTTGTCACTTACAGCAACATAAGCAAATAATAAATTAGTTATCATTACTAAAAATGCTCCTACCATAAGTGATTTGTATATTCTTGTTTTCTTAATAAGAATTCCACCTAAGAATATTCCAAATACAGATGAAATAAGAGCAACAACCTTAACTACCGCACCTATTTCAGTAAGCGAGTAGCCCATATCCAAATAGAATGGAGTTGCCATTGGGCCCATTACAATATCTGTAAGTCTGTAAGTTGCTATTATAAGAAGAAGAAAAGCTGCAATAAAATATGTAAACCGAGAGAAAAAATCTTTAAGGGGCAGTATTATAGAGTCTCTAAATTTAAGCTTTCCTAGTTCATCATTCTTCTCTTCTGTTGAAAAGAAGACCCCTAGTAAACCCAAGCACATCAAACCAGCCATTAATTTGAAAGTTAATGACCAACCATTTATATCAGCAAAAATTAGAGCCAGTGAAGTAGCCGCTATAATTGCCAATCTATAACCTAACTGATAAGCAGCAGCAAGATTTCCTTGATCTCTAATTGGAGCATACTCTATTCTAAAAGCATCTATAGCAATATCTTGGATTGAACCGGCAAAAGCAATAGTCCCAGCAATAATACAAAACAAAATAAAACTACTGGCAGGATCAATATTTGAGATCACAATCAAACTTATGAAAATTATGAGCTGCATAAATGCTATCCAGCTTTTTCTATGACCATATGCAGAAAGAAATGGAATTGAAAAACGATCTACAAATGGCGCCCACAAGAATTTAAATGAATATGCAAAAGTTAGCCATGTAAAAAAACCTATGTAACTTAAATCAATATTCACATCTCGTAACCATGCTGTAGATGTACTTATTAAAAGGATATAAGGCAAACCAGAACCGAATCCCAAAGCAAGCATTACAAACATTTTTTTTATGTTATACATTATCTAAGTATCTGCTCCAATCAAATAAATTACCAGGATCTGTCTTCCTGCCAGGAGCAATATCTGAATGACCTTTAATACAGTCTTTAGTAATTAAATTGTATTCTGACATTAGCACTGAAGTTAGGCTGCATAGTGTTTTATATTGATCTTCTTCAAAATAATCATCATCTGAGCCCTCTAGCTCTATTCCAATTGAAAAATTATTGCAATCATCCATCCCATTGAAACTTGATGTGCCTGCATGCCATGCCCTTTTATTAAAAGGAACAAACTGAATAACTTCTCCAGATCTTTTGATTAAGATATGTGCTGAGACCTTTATATCTTTGATTTCTTGATAAAAGCTATGAAGCGAAAAATCTAACTTATTTAAAAAAAACTTTTCTATATGGTTGCTGTTATAAATCTTTGGAGGGAGACTAATTGAATGAATAACAATTAGATTTATCTCTTGATTATGAGGTCTATCATTGAAATTTGGTGATTCTTTATATATTACGTCTTGAAGAATATGATTTACAATCTTCATTTATCTTAAAGCAGGTGGAAGCTTAAAATAAATATTTTCTTTATCATCTCCGCTCTCTATGACAGAAGCTCCTAAATGTTCTTTTAATGCATTTGCCACTTCTTGAACCCTTTCTTCTGGAGCTGATGCACCAGCTGTAATTGAAATATTATTGAAGCCATCAAGCTCTGACAATTCCAAATCATCAAATTCATCAATTAAAACAGATTTACATCCGCAGTTCTCAGCAAGTTCTTTAAGTCTATTTGAATTTGAACTATTTATTGAGCCCACAACAATCATGTAATCAGACTCTAAAGCAAGCTGCTTGACGGCATCTTGCCTATTTTGTGTTGCATAACAAATATCGTCTTTTTTAGGTACTTTAATGAGAGGAAACCTTCTTTTAAGTATATTTATAATAGAGCTTGTATCGTCAACACTTAAGGTTGTTTGCGTGACTATTGAAAGATTATCTGGATTATCAACCTCTAGTGTCTTGGCCTCATCTTCATCTTGAACTAAATATATAAAACTATTTTCCTTATTAATGTGCCTACCCATGGTCCCTTCTACTTCTGGATGCCCTTCATGACCAATCAGAATTATATCTCTGCCAGCTCTTGAATTTCTTACTACCTCCATATGTACTTTAGTTACCAGAGGGCAAGTGGCATCATAGAAATTGAGATTACGTTCTTTTGTTTGAGTCTCTACCTTGTTTGAAACTCCATGTGCGCTAAAAATAACTAATGATTCATTAGGTATTTCATCTATTTCTTCAACAAATATTGCGCCTCTACTTTTCAGATCCTCTACGACAAATTTATTATGAACAACTTCATGTTTAACATATACAGGGGCTCCATGAACCTCTAAAGCTCTATTTACAATATCTATTGCCCTATCAACTCCTGCACAAAACCCTCTTGGGTTAGCAAGTTTTATTTGCCTATTTCGTGATTTCATTTTTATAAAAAAGTTCAGTATAAATTATTAATACTGCTCCAACTGATATAAAGGCATCAGCAGGATTAAATACAAAAAAAGAAAAGTTTGAAGTATGAAAATGGAACATATCAGTGACTTGGCCGTCTGGTATCCTATCAATTAAATTACCTAAAGCTCCACCAACAATCAATGCAAAAGAATACTTTCGCAACAAAGCATTCTCATCTTTCATTAATTTAAATAAGTAGATAACTATAAATAGTCCAATAACAAAAATAATATTGGAAAAAACTCTTTCATCTAAATCAAACATTCCAAAGGCTATGCCTGAATTATATATAAGCAGCAAATCTATAAATGGGATGAAGTTTATTGACACCCCAAATTCCAAATACTTAACAGAGTAATCTTTTATCAACAAATCTGTTATAACCAAAAGAGGTATTAAAAGATATTGAAGATTTTTATACAAAACTTCTTTGCTCTCCATCATTTTCGATATTTTCAACACATCTTGAACAAACTTCGTCATGACCTTCAATCGTTCCGACTGAGCTACATCTGTGCCAGCACCTTGTACATTTTGGCTCATCTGAAACAGAGATATCTATAGAAAACTCTTTTGCTAAATTGATATGAGCATGAGATGAAATGAAAATGAAGTGTAATTCATTGCCAATTTTTTCAAGTAATTTAAAGTCACTTTCTGTTAGATTTAAAGTAACAATTGCATCAAGTGATCCTTTAATTTCATTTTCAGCTCTCAATTTTTCTATTGATTGATTCACTAAATCTTTTATTTCAAAAATTCTATTCCAATCATCTTTAGAAATAAGAGAATTTTTATTAATTTCCTTTTGATGATATGAATTTAGGAATATAGAATCACCTTGAGCTTTGAGAGATGGATGAGTTTGCCATATTTCCTCAGCAGTAAAAGAGAGAATTGGAGCAATAAGACGAACAAGAACATTGCATATGAAATCTAAACTCGTTTGACAAGACTTCCTAGCGTCCGAATTTTTAGCAGTTGTATAAAGTCTATCTTTTACAATATCAAGATAAATTCCACCAAGCTCATTTACACAAAAATTATGAATTTTTTGGACTGCTGTATGGTAGGAGTAGCTTTCATAATCATCTAAAACATTACTTTCTAGCTCCTTAGTGGCATCGATAATCCATTTATCTAATTCAACTTGATCTTTCAAATCAATTGCATGGGCTTTATCAAAGTCATGAAGGTTACCAAGAACAAACCTTAGAGTATTGCGTATTCTTCTGTACTGATCAGAAACTCTTTTGAGAATTTCATCTGAAGCCACCATCTCACTTCTAAAATCTGTTGATGCCACCCAAAGACGGAGAATATCTGCACCTAGACTATCCCAAACCTTTTGTGGCGAAACAACATTACCTAAAGATTTTGACTGCTTTCTTCCATTTTCATCAACAACGAAACCATGTGTAAGGACTGATTTATATGGCGCTCTATCATTGATAGCTATTGAAGTAAGTAATGAGGATTGGAACCATCCTCTATGCTGATCTGAACCCTCAAGATATAAATCAGCAATAGTGCCCTCTCCAAATCTCTTGTCTGTAACAGCATAATGTGTAACTCCAGAATCAAACCATACATCCAATGAATCTGTAACTTTTATATATTCTTCATGATCATCTATAAACTCTGATAAATCTAAAGCATCCCATGCAGATATACCATTTTGTTCAATTAAATCGGCAATTTGATCAAATAAAACACTTTGATTTGGATGAATTTCTCCAGTTTCTTTATGTATAACTAGCGTAATAGGAACACCCCAGTTTCTTTGTCTTGATATACACCAGTCTGGCCTGTCAGTTAACATAGAATTAATTCTTTGCAGCCCCCATGATGGCTCCCATTTAACATCATCAACAGATTTTTTAGCTTTACTTAATAAGTTGGACTTATCCATTGAAATAAACCACTGTGCGGTAGCAGTAAAAATTAATGGGGTTTTATGCCTCCAGCAATGTGGGTATGAGTGATCATAATTTTCTACGCAGATTAAAGCGCCAACTTCATCTAGCTTTTCAATAATTAATGGGTCTGCTTTTAGTGGTGGCAAACCTTCAATAAAATCAAATTCAGCGGTAAATAGAGCTCTAGCATTAAGGGCTTTGTAAACATCAATATTATTTTCCTTGCAAACTAAGAAATCATCCAAACCATGAGCTGGAGCGGTATGAACGCATCCAGTTCCAGCTTCAGTAGTCACATGACTACCCTCAAGCAAGGTTGAATCTCTATTTGTAAATGGATGCTTAAGATTTATTCTTCCAAATTGACTGCCTTTAGATACTGCTACGAGTTCAAGATTTGATTGCCATCTCTTTGAGCATGAATCTATCATTTGCTCAGCAATAATTAAAAATTCTTCACCTTTTTTTACAAGAGCATATTCAAGCTCGGGGTTTATACATACAGCAACATTAGAAGGGATTGTCCATGGAGTAGTTGTCCAAATTACAAATGAAACTTTGTTAACTTCCTTTTGATTGAAAGCATTATTAATTATTTCTAGTCCCTTGGTTGATACATCAAATGCGACATCTATGGATTTGGATATCTTATCCATATATTCAACTTCAGCTTCTGCCAAGGCAGAACCACAATCTTGGCACCAATTAACAGGTTTTTCACCTTTTTGAATGTGGCCTTCATCATATATTTTAGCAAGCGCTCTAACTACATCAGCTTCAAATGTTGCATCTAAACTCTGATAAGGCTTATCCCACTCACCTAATACACCCAATCTGATGAAGTCCTCTTTTTGTTTTTCAATTTGAGTAACAGCATATTCCTTGCAAGCTTTTTGAAACTGTTTCTTATCGGATACAACTTCACTTCTTCTTCCATGTTTTTTTTCTACATTCAGCTCAATAGGGAGGCCATGGCAATCCCATCCAGGAACATAAGGAGCATCGTAACCATTTAGAGTTTTAGATTTAATTGTTATATCTTTTAAAATCTTATTGACTGAGTGGCCTAGGTGAATAGATCCATTTGCATAAGGAGGGCCATCATGAAGAATGAATCTCTTATTGCCTTTATGTTTTGCTCTTATTTTTCCATACAAATCTATTTCATTCCAAAAATCTAGTATTTCAGGTTCCTTGCGCGGCAGACCAGCCTTCATGGATAAATCTGTTTCAGGTAGATTTAGTGTTTCCCTATAATTTTTGGTCATAATCCTTCTTTAGCAACTCTTTGGCTGTTGATATGTCTTTTTGAATTTGAGATTTTAACAGATTAAGATCTTTAAACTTCTTTTCATCTCTAATTTTATGCTTAAATTCAACCTCAATTCTTTTACCATATATATTTTCATTAAAATCAAAGATATGAACCTCCAAAACAGGCTTTGTACCATCAACCGTAGGCCTAGTGCCCATATTCGCAATACCTGACAATAAATTCCCATCAAGTGCACAAGTGACTGCATAAACACCTGAAATTGGAAGTTTTTGCTTAGGTATCCATAAATTTGCAGTAGGCACTCCTATGGTTCTCCCAAGCTTTTGACCTCCAACAACCTTGCCTGAAAAAGTATAAGGCCTTCCAAGTAAACTAGAGGCCAAATTAAAATTGCTCGCTAATAGCGACTCTCGTATCCATGAACTGCTTACTCGCCTACCATCTAACTTATATGTGGGGGTGTTTGATATATCGATCATATTATTTTTGCCCCAACTTTTTAAAAACTTATAATCGCCTGCTCTATTTGCCCCAAACCTAAAATCATCTCCAACTTTTAGTGATACTAAATTCATAGAACCTAGAATATTTTCAATAAAATCCTCAGGCGACATTGATCTAAGGGAGTCATTGAATTTAAGAAAAAAACCAAAGTCTATGCCCTCTTCATCAAGAAGTTTAACTTTTTCTCTCCAAGGAGAAATTCTTGGAGGTGAGTCCTCTAGTGAATTATTTTTTTTTGCAAAATATTCAGATGCATGTGGTTCGGTAAAAAAAACAATTGTTTTAGCGCCTCGTTCCAAAGCTTGATTTTTTATAGATTTAAGTATGGTTTTGTGGCCAAGATGAAGACCGTCAAAATTTCCAATAGTAGCGCATAGGGAAACGTCTGGAAATCTCTCTCTATACAGATCAATGTTATTTTGCCCTCTTATTAAATACATTTTATTAACTTATTACTTGTCTAAGTTTATTGCCTAAAAAAATTTTAATACATATAAAATACAGTAATATTGCGCTTACTACCTCTGTAGATAAAATCAATATTCTATTCAATGCATTCATTTCTTGAAAACTAAAATATTGATTAAACCAAATAAGATAAACAGATAAGACTAAACACGATAATAACAAGGTCAAATTAAATTTATTTAATGGGTTCACTAACTTGACTACGCCATCTTTAATTAAAATAAGCTCAAGAATTAATACACTTATTAATGCTGCAATAGCGCTACCAATGGCAATGCCAATATGCCCATAGCCATAAATAAAAGCAAAAACATAATTTAATAATATATTTAAAATTAAAGAAATGGCTGCGACAATAACTGGGGCTCTTGTTAATTTTCTTGAAAAAAATGATGGGATTAATATTTTCATCAACATAAAAAATGGCAGTCCTAGCGCTAAAACCTTTAAGCTTAATGAAGTTTTAATTACATCAATATATGTAAACTCTCCTCTATAAAAAATAGCAGCGATAATCGCTTCAGAACAAAAATAAATACCTATGCATGATGGGAGGCCAATCAACAAAACCAGCCTTTGGCTTTTTCTTACATTATCAATAAATTGAATCTTATTGTTTTTAAAATCTATTTTTGATAACAGTGGTAGCAGAACCGTTCCAATTGCAATTGCAAATATACCCATTGGAAGTTGGATTAATCTATCTGAGATATATAACCAGGTTGGACTCCCGGTCTCAAGCAAAGAAGCAAAGATAGTATCAACTAAAATATTTATTTGCATAATCCCGCCAGCGAAGATAGCAGGTAGCATCACCACTAGAACTTTTCTTACTCCAGGATGGGAAAAATTCAAACGTGGAATTGGTATTCTATCAATTGCAGCAAGAGGAGCTATCTGAATTACCAACTGCAAAATGCCTGCAACTAAAACACTCCATGCAAGTGGGTATACAGGTATTTGATATGAAGGGGCAATAATATAGGCTGTAATAATCAGACAAAGATTGAAAATTATTGGTGTTGCAGCAGGAATAGAGAACTTTGAATGGGTATTCTGTATTGCTGAAGCAAATGCAACAAGAGAGATCAAAGCAAGGTATGGAAACATTATTCTTAATATCTCCACTGAAAGAATTTGCTTTTGAGGATCTGAATAAAAACCAGGAGCAAAAATAAAAACAACAGCCGGCGAAAAAATCAATACAATAACAACAAATAAAAATAGGAAGCTTAATAAAGTGCCAAACAAAGAATTTAAAAATTCTTTCGATGATAAGTCATTATTTTTATTAAAATATTCACTATATACAGGAATAAATGCTTGATTGAATGCCCCTTCAGCAAAAAATCGCCTGAATAAATTTGGTATTTTTAAAATTACAACAAAAATATCATGAAGATAGGATGCCCCAAGCAAACCTGTTGTAGCTATATCTCTTAAAAGACCGAATACCCTAGATATACTTGTCCAACCACTAACTTTTTTTATTGAATTAAATAAGTTGGAGGTATTTTTTATTTCTTGATTCAAATGTAAATCTTACTGTTTATCAAAATCAAGTGCTACCGAGTTAATGCAATATCTTAGGCCTGTGGGGTCTGGTCCATCTTCAAAAACATGTCCTAAGTGAGCATCGCATTTTGTGCATCTTACTTCAGTTCTTGATCTAGCAAGTGAATTATCTTCATGCTCTGATATTGCTGAATCATTCATTGGGACAAAAAAACTGGGCCACCCACATCCCGCATCAAACTTTGTCTGCGATTCAAATAAGGGCTCATTACAACAAATGCATTTATAAACACCTTTTTCATTAAAATCCCAATATTTTCCAGTGTATGGTCTTTCAGTTCCAGATTCTCTTGTGACTTTATAAGAATCCTCTGATAGAGATTTCTTCCACTCATCATTTGTTTTAGTAATTTTTGTCATGATTTATTGTAATAAATAAATCTATCTATATGTAGAAAAAATATTTGTCTTATAGGTTATTTAGAAAAAATAGCACTAAGTTGATTATAAGATTCAATGAAATCACGAACCAAAATTGATGAAGGGGAATATATCCTTCTTCTTTTATCTACAGAAGAAGATGTCTCTAATATATATCCTAATTTTACAGCCTGTTTAAGGACTTGAAGACGTTTGATACGTGAAGCAAACTTTTGTGGAACGAGAGAAATTACATGTTCTTGTGAAATTTCATTATTTTCGAAGTATTCACACATGAAACTCAATAAAAAGAAATATCTGTAAACATCGGCTCTAAAAAAATTCATGGAATCTGGAGCATCTTTGTATTCAGTAAATTTATACAAAACACGCCTTATCAAAGGCTTTAATTTTTCCATCTGCTCTAGTTGTGAGTCAGATATGTATGAATAATCATCTTCCATAACGTCTTTTTTTAACATTTTCCCTCCCGTGTACTCATGTTCTATCTATATTTCATGCAAATCCCGTGCCAATAATATGTATGAAATTTAGATATATTGGATGTTATCAGTTTTAATGTATAAATAGTTAACATAATATTAATGATGCGATGTGCATTTATTGAGTTATGTAATTTATTACATCATGCCTGAATGGGTGTTGAGATCTTAGTTTATTAAAATTACTTTCTTCAGATATGATTCTTTCTTTAAAAGCATGTGATTCATCTATAACTTTGTATTGATTATAAAAATCTTTAATTGTTTCATATTCAGTTTCTTGTAAACATGCAACCTCATTCATCTTTTTAATATTTGCAGTAATTTGAGCTGGGCTCAATTTGAGAACTTGCATTAATTCTTTTAAAACTGCAATTGTTCCATTTAACTTTCCCTCGTGGCTATGACCTGCTATGTGAGGTGTGGCAATATATGCAGATTTAATTATTTCACGAGAGGGACTTGGCTCATTCTCCCAAACATCTGCGATATAGTTGACTCCACTTCTCAAAATAGCTGATTCACAAACTACCCCTCCCCTTGCTGTATTGATGATGGTATGTGCTTTTGTTTGTGATAGCTCTTTGTTATTGATTAGTTTGTGCGTAGGAAACTTTCCGCTAAAGGTTAGGGGTGTATGGATGGATAAAATATCTGAACCTAGAACAGTTGTTTTGTCTGCAATACAATCATCATCTAAATATGGATCACATACATAATTCTTTATATTTAAATTATCTAATATTGTTTTAAGTCTTTTTCCAATATTTCCATAGCCAAATATTCCAACAGTATTGCTTTTATTAAAATTTGCATCGATTGATAAAACATATAGACATGATAGAACATAGCTACATACTGATGCAGAATTACAGCCTGCTGCATTAAACCAATTGATATTATTCTTTTCTAAATAGTGCGTATCTATGTGATCAATCCCAGCAGTGGCTGAACCTATCCATGCAATTTTACTTTTTGATAAAAGCAACTCGTCAACTATTGTTTGGGATCTAATCAATAAGATATCGGTTTCAATTATACTTTGTGAATTAATTGATTCTGAATCGAGATATTTAATATTAATATCTTCAAAACCACTTAGTAATGGAAGTATGGAATCTATTTTTTTGATTCCAATATCAGCTATTAAATTCACTTTAATTTTTGTTATTTGGGTTTATTAAACTTTTTATCCATCCAATAAATGTATTACTTTTTAATGAATGTTTATCTAAAGCATCAAAATCAGATGCAAGTTTTTTTGGATCACTAAAGAAATCTGCTCGAGTTATAAAGTCATTCTCATCAATGGTTTTAACTAATTTTGCAGGATTCCCAGCAAATATAGAATTTGGCGGTACATCTTTTGTAACTACCGAGCCAGCGCCTACAATACTATTTTTTCCAATCCTTACACCTTTACAAATAATAGCGCTATCACCAATCCATACATTATCTTCTAAAACTACTGGCAGTGCATTACCAACAGGTTCTGAACGATCATATATTCCATGCCAATCAGCATCAGAAATATATGCACCGTGAGCAATCATACATGAGTCACCTATAGTAATTTTCTTTGCTGCCATTATTCTCACACCAGGTGTTATTAATGAATATTTTCCAATTTCTATTGAGCCATCCCAACCACCAACATTCCATGCTGTAAATTGTATATGTGCATCAGGTGCGCCTATCAAAGTTGGATAATCAGAAATGCTAATATTAGTTCCGAAAGCCTTTATAAATCTTGGTTTAAAAAAAGCGCCGCCTTTTCCCAAATAAGAAAACTGAGGTCTCAGAAATCGATCAACATACACATTGATTAATTTAATAGAGAATTTTTTTAACCAATAAGGCCTGTTATCTTTTCTGATTATGCGCTCCAAAAAAATTTATCTTAATATGATAAAGTACAAAAAAATTAATTACTAAGAAAAATTAAATTGATTCGACCTAATATATTTGAGTTCAAAAAGCTTATACAGATCGGTATACCAATTCTTGGATCTCAGCTTTCGTATATGCTCATGGGAACTACTGACACCATAGTTGCTGGAAGAGCAAGCTCATTAGATTTAGCAGGTCTAGGAGTTGGTTCAGCAATCTTTAATACAGTTTGGTTCCTTATAGCCGGTGTAATATTTGCAGTTACCCCTATTATTGCTCAACTCTATGGGGCAAAAAAATTTACAGAAATAGGAATTAAAATTCGTGAAATTTTATGGATTGCCTTATTGCTTGGGTCAGTAGTCTGCATTGTATTGTTCTTTATGGGTGATTTATTATTCTTGCTTCCCATAGATGAATCCATAACTTCTATATCTGGTTCATACCTTAAAGCATTGTCTGTAGGGATAATATTTATGACAATATTTACTGCTCTGAGATGCTATAGCGAAGGTATGACTCTTACAAGACCCGTTTTTTATATTGCTTTTTTGGGCATGTTATTAAATATTCCTCTAGATATAATTTTCGTTTATGGCTACTTTGGTGTTCCAAAACTAGGAGGAGTTGGCTGTGGTATTGCTACTTCATTAGTATCATTTTTGATGATGATCACTTTAATAATATATATAAAAATTTCAAAGAATTATAAAAAAACTAAGCCATTTAACGAAATCACACCACCTTCAATCAATACCACTAAAGAGGTTTTTAGACTTGGAACACCAATTGGTATGGGAATTTTTATTGAACTAAGTATGTTTTCAGGAGCGGCATTGATTATAGGTATTCTTGGAGAAACTATTGTTGCAGGACATTACATAGCTTTAAACATTGCTAGTTTATTTTTTATGCTACCCTTATCAATAGGCTTAGCCGCTGCTACAAGAGTTGGTAATCTTGTTGGGGAAAATGACAAACCTCGAGCAAAAATTGCGTCATATTCAACAATCTATCTATGCATTTTAAGCTCATTTATAACTTGTATTACAATTTTGCTAGTAAGAGATCAAATTGTGTATTTATATAGTTCTGATATAGCTGCAATCAATATTGCAACTGGTTTGTTGATATTTGCAGCAATATTCCAACTTCCAGATGGTATTCAAATGGCAGCGGTAGGAAGTTTGAGAGGATTTAAAGATACCTTTGCTCCTATGATTTTATTGTTTATATCTTATTGGCTGTTTGCAATACCTGCAGGTTACTTCTTAACCATGCATGGATTTGGTCAACCCCTTGGAGCATCTGGTATGTGGGTTGGAATGATAATAGGCTTATCAATATTTTCAGTATTATCGATACTTAGATTAAATTATATTATTAAAAAAAATTTAATATCTAGCGTCCAAGAACTTCAGCAACCTTAGATCCAATATCAACCAAGTTTTCAGCAATATGGACGCCGCATGCTTTGAGAGTTTTTATTTTATCTTCTGCGGTTCCTTTACCTCCAGCAATAATCGCACCAGCATGACCCATTCTTTTACCGGCTGGAGCAGTTTGTCCAGCAATGTATGAAATAACAGGCTTGGTGACATTATCTTTTATGTATTCAGCTGCTTCCTCTTCTGCGCTTCCTCCAATTTCACCAACCATAACAATTGCTTCAGTTTGATCATCATTTTGAAACAATTTCAGTATGTCTATAAATGAACTACCAGGTATAGGATCTCCACCAATGCCAACGCAAGAGCTTTGACCAAGGCCTAAATCAGTAGTTTGTTTCACCGCCTCGTAGGTTAGAGTTCCAGACCTTGAAATTATTCCTATTGAACCAGGCATATGAATGCTTGCGGGCATTATTCCCATTTTACCTGAACCAGGAGTTATTATTCCTGGACAATTAGGACCCACCAATGTTGCGCCCAATTCATCTACTCGCTTTTTAACTATGAGCATATCAAGAGTAGGAACTCCTTCTGTAATACATATTATGAGTTTAATGCCAGATTCTGCGGCTTCTAATATAGAGTCTTTACAAAATGGAGCTGGAACAAAAATAAGTGCTGCATTGGGATTAACTTCCTCCATTGCCTCTTTCACGGTATCAAATACAGGCCTATCAAGATGAATCTGCCCTCCTTTACCTGGTGTTACACCACCGACAATATTTGTTCCATAGGCCAATGCTTGCTCGGAATGAAGTGTTGCCTGAGATCCAGTAAAACCTTGGACAAGGACCCTAGTATCATCATTAATTAATATACTCATCTTGATAACTCCACTGCTTTTTTAGCTGCATCAGCCAAATCATTTCTACTTTCAATTTTGACACCAGATTCTGATAAGATTTTTGAACCTATGTCAGCACTATTACCTTCTAATCTGACTACAACAGGTATTTCTACTCCAACCTCTTCTATTGCAGCTAAGATACCCTCAGCAATCAAGTCACACCTCACTATCCCACCAAAAATATTTACTAAAACAACTTTTACTTCTGGGTCTTCAAGAATTAGTTTGAATGCCTTTGCTACTCTTTCTTGAGTTGCTGTACCGCCAACATCAAGGAAATTTGCAGGATTGCCACCATAGAACTTTATAGTATCCATTGTGCCCATAGCCAAACCTGCTCCATTAACCATACAACCAATATTTCCATCCAAAGAAACATAACTTAAATCATTTTTTGCGGCCTCTGATTCTCTAGGATCATCTTGAGACGGATCATGCATTTCAGCTATCTGAGGTTGCCTGTAGACTGCATTCGAATCAATATTAATTTTGGCATCCAAACAATGAAGTTTACCGCCACTAGTTATAACTAAAGGATTGATCTCAAGCAGGCTTAAATCTTTTTCAATAAATAAGTTCATTAAATTACTTAACATAGGGGTAAATTGCTTCGTTTGAATGGCATCAAGGCCGAGCACTTTGGCAATTTTTCTTGCTTGAAAAGGTTGTGCTCCTGTTAAAGGATCAATGGCTTCGTAAATAATTTTTTCAGGAGTATTTTTAGCAACATCTTCAATATTCACACCACCTTCACTTGAGCCTATAAAAACTACTCTTTGAGACGCCCTATCTACTACAGCACTTAAATATAATTCATTAGCTATGTCTGTGCATTCTTCTATTAAAATTGAATTCACCAGTTGGCCATTTGAATCTGTTTGGTATGTAACCAATCTCTTTCCAAGCCATTTCTTAGCAAAATCTTTAGCGTCATCTGGATTATCAACTAGAATAACTCCACCTGATTTACCTCTACCACCAGCATGGACTTGAGCTTTAACCACCCACTTTGTTCCGCCAATATCTCTACATGCTTTTAATGCATCTTCAGGATCACTAATTACAACACCCTTTGAAACTGGTAGGCCATATTCTGCAAATAATTCTTTTCCCTGATATTCATGTAAATTCATTTTTTTCTATTCCCAATATGTATTGCTTGATTACTTACAGATAGTGCTGCTTCATGAAGTGCTTCAGAAACTGTTGGATGACTGAAGATAGTCAACCCAATATCCTCTGAGCTAGCCCCAAACTCCATTGAGATTAATGCTTGTTGAACAATCTCTGCTGCAGAAGGACCAAAAACATGCACACCTAAGATGGTATCAGTTTTCGTATCTGATATTAATTTAACAAAACCAACAGATTGATCGACAGCCAGTGCCCGGCCACTAGCAGCAAAAGGAAACTTTCCAACTCTATAATCAATGCCTTGATCTGATAATTCTTGTTCATTTTTGCCGACCCATGCTATTTCTGGATGAGTATAAATAACAGATGGAACAAGATCATAATTCATTTCAGCATGTTTACCAGCAATTCTTTCTGCGACAACAATACCCTCTTCACTGCCTTTATGAGCTAACATTGGACCTCTTACAACATCTCCAATTGCCCATATATTCTTCTGATCTGTTTGGCAATATTCATCTACATTTATAAAGCCCCTGTCATCAAGTTGAACACCTGAGTCATTAGCAAAAACATCTACAGAATTTGGTTTCCTTCCAACAGCAACAATTAACTTATCAAAAACCATCTTTGATTTACCATCGGAACTTTCAACCTCAATCTCAACACCTTTTTTTGATGATTTTGAACCAACAAGTTTAGAACCAAGTTTTATATCCAACCCTTGTTTCTGAAATTCTTTAAATGTCTCTTTTGATATATCTTTATCAGCCATAGGGAGAAAATTATCTAGTGCTTCTATAACAGTTACTTTTGACCCAAGCCTTGCCCATACGCTCCCCAGTTCAAGCCCAATTACACCGGCACCAATAACACCAAGAGTCCCGGGAACTTCTTTTAAGTCTAGTGCTCCAGTGCTATCTATAATATTTTCATTATCAAATTTAGCAGACCCTATTTCAATTGGTGAGGAACCAGTTGCAATAATAATATGCTTAGATTCAACAATCTCTGTTGTGCCATCTGATTTAGCTACCTCTACCTTTCCCTCACTTAATACTTTTCCAGTTCCAAGAATAGAATCTACTTTATTTCCTACAAAAAGACCTGAAATGCCGTCAGTCAATTTTTTTACTATAGAGTTCTTTCTTTCCATCATATCTGCAATATCTAAATCTACTTTTGAAATACCTATTCCATGAGCCTTAAGATTTTCTTTTGCATCATGATACCTATGTGATGAGTCTAATAATGCCTTTGATGGAATGCAGCCAACATTTAAACAAGTTCCGCCTAGGACAGGCTTTCCTTTTTCATTTTGCTCTTGCTCAATACAAGCAGTTTTTAATCCTAGCTGGGATGCTCTAATAGCTGAAACATATCCAGCAGGCCCTGAACCTAAAACAACAACATCGTACATAATTTTCCTTTTAATTTATAAATTTAGTAATAATCTTTCTGGTGATTCAAGCTGCTCTTTGATTGAAACCAGAAAAGAAACCGCTTCTTTTCCATCTAAAAGCCTATGATCATAGCTCATTGCCAAGTACATCATTGGTCTTATGACAACTTGACCATCAATTGCAACAGGCCTTTCTTGAATTGAATGCATGCCTAGTATTGCCGTTTGAGGAGCATTCAAAATTGGTGTAGATAGCAATGACCCAAAAACACCACCATTAGAAATAGTAAACGTACCACCCTGCATCTCTTCAATAGCTAATTTTCCATCTCTAGCTTTTAATGAGTAATCTAAGATAGATTTTTCTATTTCTGGCAGTGATTGAGTATCTGCATCTTTTATAACAGGAACTACCAGTCCTCTATCTGTAGACACGGCAACGCCAATATCTTGATAGCCATGATAAACAATATCTGAGCCATCTATTGAAGCATTTACAAGAGGAAACTTTTTAAGTGCTTGCACTGCTGCTATAACAAAAAATCCCATAAAGCCAAGCTTTACATCATGCTGTTTTAAAAACTCTTCGCCATATTTTGCTCTTAAGTCTTTAATAGGTTGCATATCAACTTCATTAAAAGTTGTTAGCATAGCCGTATTCTGTTTTACGGTAAGCAACCTATTTGCAATGGTTGCTCTTAATCTAGACATTGGAACCCTTTTTTCTGGCCTACCAGAAGTTTGAACAATTTTAACTTCTTTGCTATTTAAAGACGTGGTTTTTTCTATGTGATTAATTACATCTTCTTTAGTTACGCGATTTCCCTTGCCAGAGGCCTCAATAGCTTTTTTATCTAGATTGTTTTCTCTGATAAGCTTTTCGGCAGCGGGACCAGATTTTTTAACTAATTCAGGTAAACTCTCTTCTGATTTTGATGACACTTTCTCTTCTTTTGGCTTCTCTGTACTTGATGAACTTATTGCAGAATCATCAAATTCTCCAATAGGCTCTGCGCTTAATACAATATCTCCTTCAGCCTTTAGAATTTTAACTAAGGTTCCTTCCTCAGGAGCAACTACTTCCAATACAACCTTATCAGTTTCAATTTCAGCAATTATTTCATCTTGTTTAACAAAATCTCCCTCTTTTTTTAACCAATTAGCCACAGTTCCATCCGCAACTGATTCTGGGAAAGTTGGTGCTTTTATTTCTATTGTCATAATATTATTTTAGAGCTAACTCTATTAATTCCTCTTGTTGTTTTAAATGTAGTTTCATCATCCCCACTGCAGGCGCTGCAGCAGCAGGTCTACTAACCAATGTAATTTCAAGGTTATTCTTAAGTCTATCAAGAACTCTTTGAATTCTGTGTCTATGACTAAACCATGCGCCTTGGTTTGCTGGCTCTTCTTGACACCAAACTATTTCATCTACATTTGGATAAGTATTAAGAATTGCCTCTAGATCGTCATATGGAAATGGATATAATTGTTCAATTCTAATTATAGCTATATCGTCTTTCTCACTGAGATTTTGTTGTTTTTTAATATCGTAAAAAACTTTTCCGGAACACAAAATAATTTTTTTAACATTATCTTTTTGGCAATCGTCATCGATGACACACTGGAATGAACCAGAAGTTAATTCAGTTATTTTAGAAGAAGCATCAGGGTTTCTTAATAAACTTTTTGGCGATATTACAACTAGTGGAGTTCTTAGTTTTCTAATTGCTTGCCTTCTTAATAAATGAAAAATTTGAGCTGGTGAGCTTGGGACGCAAACTTGAATATTTTCAGATGCACAAAGTTGTAGAAATCTTTCTATGCGCGCGCTACTATGCTCAGGTCCTTGGCCTTCATAACCATGAGGAAGTAGCATAACTAAGCCTGACAGTCTCTCCCATTTATGCTGTGCTGAAACAATAAATTGATCTATTACAACCTGGGCGCCGTTTGCGAAATCTCCAAATTGCGCTTCCCAAATTACCAATCCTGTTGGCCAAGTGGCAGAATACCCATATTCAAAGGCTAGTACAGCCTCTTCAGATAATAAAGAATCATAAATATCGAATTTGGTATTATGTTCTTCAGCAATTTTTGATAATGGTATCAAGCCCTTTCCAGTTTCTTTATCGAATACACATGCGTGTCTATGAGAAAAAGTTCCTCTTCTGACATCCTGACCAGTTAGCCTTATCGGATAACCTTGCTCAAGAAGAGATGCATAAGCTAGCATTTCACCATAACCCCAATTTATGTCGATTTTCGACTCAGTCATTTGATCTCTATCTTTGAAAATTTTTGCTGCCTGGGGACCAAGATTAAAATTTTCAGGAGTTTTTGAAATTTGTTTACCGAGTTTAGTAATTGATTTTTTTGTTACTGAAGTGTCGGTTTCATCCCACCACTTATTATCAATATATTCATCCCAGTTAAACCATAGTTCTTCATTAGGCTTTTTAGCAAGATTTTTCGCTACAGATAGTCCTGACTCTAATGACTTTCTATAATCTGACCTTACAGCAGCAGTTTGATCAGAAGAAATCAACCCCTCTCTTATTAATGCGTCTTCATACTGAGTTAAAACTGATGGATGTTGTTTAATCTTGCTATACATCAATGGTTGAGTTGCAGACGGATCATCAGCTTCATTATGACCTCTTCTTCTGTAACAGAATAAATCAATAACAATATCTTTGTTAAATTCCTTTCTGTACTTGCATGCAATAATTGCTGCTTTGACAACCATTTCAGGATCATCTCCATTAACATGAATAACTGGAGCTTGTATTATCTTCGCAACATCAGTTGAATAATCTGTTGATCGTGAGTCTTTTTTATTGCTTGTTGTAAACCCAATTTGATTATTAACGATAATATGAATAGTTCCACCAACATTAAAGCCTCTAGTTTGAGACATTTGCAGAGATTCCATTACAACCCCCTGACCAGAAAAAGATGCATCACCATGCAACAATACTGGTACGACTTTTTGCCTCTTATCATCATTTAATCTATCTTGTCTTGCCCTAACAGAACCCAAGACAACAGGATCAACTATTTCTAAATGAGAGGGGTTATTATTTAAAGAAACATGGACTTCTCCACCTTTTGTTTCAAGATTGGACGAAAACCCAAGATGATATTTCACATCTCCTGTGTTCGCACCTGTAATTTCATAATCCTCATCAAATGCAGAAAATAGCTCAGAAGGTAATTTACCTAAAACATTCACAAGTAAATTTAACCTACCCCTATGAGCCATACCAAAACATATTTGATTTGCACCAAGCTCACCACAGTTTTGTATAACAGCATCCACAAGTGGTATTAAGGACTCTGCTCCATCTATACCAAATCTTTTCATTCCGGGGTATTTAGCAGCTAAATATTTCGCAAGTCCTTCTGCGGAATTTAATCGTTCGTATATATGAAGCTTATCTTCAATACTAAAAGAATATTTGCCAAGCTTAGATTCGAATTTTTTTTGGAACCACTTTCTTTCATAACTATCCATGATGTGGTTATATTCAATCCCGATATTTCCACAATAAATAACTTTCAAAGATTCTATGATTTCTTTTAAAGTAGCTTTTTCTTTTCCTATTAATAAAGTATCAGTGTAAAACTCATCACTTAAATCTTCTTTTGATAAGCCGTGAAACTCTAAATCTAAGTCTTCTATTTCAGCCCTATCCATAATCCCAAGTGGATCTAAGTTTGCTTTTTGATGACCTCTATTTCTGTATGACTGGATAAGTCTTATTACTTTGGATTGTCTTGCATCAGGAATATTTCCTGATAAATTAGCGCTTCTTGATAAGTTTCTAAATTCATCAACTATTTGCTTATGAGATACCCTATTGCCATTAATACTTTTTGGCTCAAGATTATCAAAGAAAACTGCCCATTCAGATGAAAGCTGATCTGGATTTTCTAGATACAGCTCATACATATTCTCAAGATATGCCGAATGGCCTCCTGATATATGCGAACTCTCCCAAAATTCCCCCATTGATAAACTCATTTTCTTAGCGTCAGGCACCCTCCCTAGCAATAATATTATTTTTATTTTTCAATAACATTGATTTGATTTCACCAATAGCCTTGTTTGGATTTAAGCTCTTTGGACAAACACTTACACAGTTCATTATTCCATGACATCTGTAGACGCTAAATGGATCTGAGAGGTCATCAAGCCTTTCATCAGTCTTTAAATCTCTAGTATCAGCTAAAAATCTATATGCTTGTAATAAGGCAGCAGGGCCAACAAATTTATCCGGATTCCACCAGAAAGAAGGACAACTTGTTGAACAGCATGCGCATAGAATGCATTCATATAGTCCATCTAATTTATCTCTATCCTCAGGAGATTGAAGTCTTTCTTGTTCTGGAGCTGTTGTGTCGTTTTGCAAAAAAGGTTTGATCTTTTCATACTGGGCATAAAACTCGGTCATATCAACCACCAGATCTCTTATTACTGGTAATCCTGGCAAAGGTCTGAGTTCAATTTTATCTTTTTTCAAAACACTGGATAAAGGTGTTATGCATGCAAGACCATTTTTACCATTAATATTCATTCCATCAGATCCGCAAACACCTTCTCTGCATGACCTTCTATAGGATATTGACTCGTCCCCCTCTTTTAAGAGATGAAGAAGATCTAAAACCATAATGTCTCTTGCAGGCTTTTCAATCTCATAAGTTTTCATGTAAGGAAACTTATCTGTTTCTGGATTATATCTATATAAACTAACTTCTAAATTACTCATATTAATATGACCTCACTGCTGGAGGGAAAGCATCAACTTGATTTGGTGCAAAGTTTACTTTTCTCTTTGATAAAGTTTTAGTTTTGGGATCATACATAGAGTGACAAAGCCAGTTCTCATCATCCCTATCAGGATAATCATCTCTTGCGTGAGCTCCTCTGCTCTCGTTCCTCTCTAATGCTGCAATTGCAGTTGCTTCTGCGACTTCAAGTAAATTTTGTAACTCAAGAGCTTCTACTCTACTTGTATTAAAAGCTGCACTTTTGTCAGCTACATATAAATTATCTGTCTTTTCTCTGATTGCTTTGAGTTCTTCAACGCCTTTTTTCATATATTCGCCACGCCTAAAAACGCCAAAATAATTCTGCATACAAGTTTGGAGTTCTCTTTTAACATCAGCAGTTTTATAACCAGAAGTTGATTCATTAAGTTTATTGAGTCTTTCAAGAGACTCATCAATGTCTGAGTTTGTAGCAGAATCAACGCCACCACCGCTACTAATCTCCTCCTGAATATGCATTCCTGTAGCTCTTCCAAAAACAACTAAATCAAGCAAAGAATTTCCACCTAGCCTGTTTGCTCCATGAACTGATACACATGCAGCTTCCCCTGCAGAATATAAACCTGGAATTGCAATATCAGATTCGTTAGATCTTGAAAAGGCTTGACCATGAACATTAGTAGGAGTTCCGCCCATCATGTAGTGACATGTAGGAATAACTGGTATTGGCTCATATATGGGATCAACATGTGCAAAGGTTCTTGAGAGCTCACATATTCCTGGAAGTTTTGCATTTAGAACATCAGCTCCCAAGTGATCAAGTTTTAAAAAAACATGATCTTTGTTTTCTCCACAACCTCTACCTTCAAGAATTTCAAGGACCATAGATCTTGCAACAACATCCCTTCCAGCAAGATCTTTAACATTTGGTGCATATCGCTCCATAAATCTTTCGCCGTCTGCATTTATTAAATACCCACCTTCCCCTCTACAACCTTCGGTTACAAGAGAGCCAGCACCATATATGCCCGTAGGGTGGAACTGCCACATTTCCATGTCTTGTGCAGGGAAGCCAGCTCTAAGAGCCATACCAAGACCATCACCAGTATTAATTAATGCATTTGTAGTCGATGCATATATTCTTCCAGCGCCTCCTGTAGCAAGAACAGTTGACTGAGCTTTAAGATATGCAACATCTCCAGATTCAATAGAAAATGCAATTACTCCTGTTATCTCATTTTTAGAATTCTTCACAAGATCAACGGCGAACCATTCATTTAAAAAATTTGAACCCTCTTTAACATTATTTTGATAGAGAGTATGAAGTAGAGCATGACCGGTCCTGTCAGCTGCTGCGCAAGTCCTAGCAGCTTGCCCACCTTTACCAAACTCCTTGGATTGGCCTCCAAATGGTCTTTGATAAATTCTCCCATTATCAAATCTTGAGAATGGTAATCCCATATGCTCTAGCTCAAATACTGCTTTTGGACCTTCTGAGCACATATATTCAATCGCATCTTGGTCACCAATGAAATCTGCTCCTTTAACTGTATCGTACATATGCCATCTCCAGTCATCATTTGGATCAGCACTTTGAATAGCACATGTTATTCCACCTTGAGCAGAAACTGTATGAGATCTTGTAGGGAAAACTTTTGAGACAACCGCAGTTTTTAAACCAGACTTCGCAAGCTCTAGAGAGGCTCTCATACCTGAACCACCACCACCAATAATTAGGGCGTCAAATTCAAGAATTTTTATATTTGAGGAGTTGATGTTTTGCATATTTAAAACCAAATAATTAAAAAATAAAAGACTGTTACTGAACAGCCAATTGCTATGAATAGGATTTCATATAATTTTCTGATTGTATTGGCAACTCCCCCCAAACCTTCAGAAAGAAATCCTAATGTTCTTTTTGTTAAATAATCTGTGCCCACGGTCCATAGACCAATAAACCCATGAATATTTGCAAGCAGAATAAAAAGTGTTAATAAAATTCTAAAATTTAAATTGCTATCTAAGTAATTAAATGAAAATCTATTTGTGAAAAATAAATATTCTAAATAAATAACAAAACCTAAAAAATATAGAGCACTATATCTTTGGAGATACCAGTTTAATCTTCCAATATTCATTACAGAACCACCAAAATAGTTATGATGCTATCAATCAGAAAAAGCATCAGTGTTATTTGAGATGATCTATGTGCGGCGTTAAGGCTTTCACTTATTAAATGAAAGTCCATTAGCATGTGACGCACCCCAGTAAAAATATGATATTTAAATATGATAAGACATGATAAAAAAAGAAATTTCAAACTGAAATTTGATTCAATTAATGCAGTAAATTGCTCATAAGACTCGAGAGATTGAGCCAAGTAATATAAAGAAATTGCTGTTAATGGAAGCACTATAAAAAATACAAACATACCACTTAGTCTATGTGTAATCGAAAGTAATGCAGTTAGTGGCAGCTTTATCTTCAGAAGGTTGATATTAACAGGTCTTTTCATAAATTTATAAAGTAGACAAATGTTATTTTTTAGCTAGCATTTGTGCAAAGATTATACCTTAGAAATTATGTTTAGACTCGACTTATATAACTAAAATCAGTTACTTTTTTTTCTTTTTGACGTGCTTCATCAACCTTTGTTTCTTTTTGATTTGTCTGTCTGTCAATTTATTGATTTTATCTTCAAATGGGTTTTTTGATTTCCTGAAAAATAACCTTAATTGGATGCTTTTAAGTTTAAGTTTTTCTCTGTAAGAATTTTCAAGATACCGCTTATAGTTACTTGGGATCTTTTTGTCATTATTGGAATGAATGACAAAAGATGTTGGATTAATTCCTGCAAAATGTACATATCGTAATTTAAGCTGCCTGCCACCAATAGATGGGGGTGAGCTTTGATTAACAAATTTTTCTAATAACTTATTTAATTGAGAGGTAGAGTACTTCTGCTGAGACTTAGTAATTAATTGATCAAGATTTCTAAACAACCTTTTAAAGCCAGTTCCTTTGATGCCAGAAATTTCCAGTTTTATAAAATCTTGAAGGAAGTTTGATAGTGCTCTTTTTGTGTTATACATCTCATCTTTTTCTTTCCTTGTTAGGAGATCAATTTTGTTAAAAGCAATTAATAACGGCTTACCTGTCTCACAAACCATATTTAAAATTTTCAAATCCTGATCAACAATACCCTCAGAAGCATCACACAGAAACAAAACTACATCAGACTCTTCTACGGAATGAAGTGCCCTCACATAAGAGAAGTATTCTACTTTATGGCTATTCTTATACCCCTTTCTGATGCCAGCTGTATCTATAAAAATATAATCATTTCCTCCTACATTAAAAGGTATGCTTATGGAATCAATGGTAGTGCCTGCAATTTCAGAGACAATAAGTCTTTCTTCGTTAATGAATTTATTAATAAAGGTTGATTTTCCAGCATTGGGTCGGCCAATGACTGCTATCCTTTTGCCATCTGGATAAGATATTTTTTCTTTAGGTAATTTACTTTTTAATAAAGATCTTAATTCAGAAATATTTGATGAATGCTCTGCACTAATCTCAATATAGTCTATGCCCTTTTTAGATAAATCATGCTTGATTTGACTTGATGTCTTTTTGTCAGATTTATTGACTACAGCAATAAACTCTTTGTTTAGTTTTCTAAGTTTTTGAAGGATTTCTAGATCTTCATTATTTAACTCTTCAGAACCATCTAGTACAAATATAATAAGATTAGATTCCTCAGCTGCAACCCAGGCCTGATCTGCAATATCCTCTTTTAGAATTGAATCATCTTTTGCAATTCCACCTGTATCAATGACAAAGAATTTCCTGTCTCCAAATTCGAGATATCCATAATTTCTATCTTTAGTGAGACCAGGAAAGTCAGATACTATAGCTTTTCTTGATTTTGTAAGCTTGTTGAATAATGTTGATTTACCAACATTTGGTCTTCCAATTATTGCTATTGAGGTGAACATATAACACTTCTATTTTATAGTGTTAGAGAAAATAAGCTAAATTTTTCATCTATGACGTATAAGTAGTCTCCTCTAGATGATAAAGATTTAATAGGATTTTTTGATACCTTCTCTCTTCCAATTATCTTTCCATTAATTGGATTGATAACATGAATGAAGCCTTCAAAGTCACCAACTACAAGATTTCCTTTGTATGTAATTGGATTAGATAAGGATCTATTTAACAATAAGTCAGATGACCAAGATTTTTCAAGAGTTTTATTTGAGAAAGTAATTATCTTTGAGTTATCTTCGACAACAATTATTAGACCTTTGGTAATAACTGGTGAATAAAATGATGAAGATTCAGATTTCCAAATAGCTCTTTTTTGAGCTTGATCAAAAATACTTACATTGCCCTGATAATTAGTTGCATATATCAGAGGACCTTGAACAACTGGATCGGAATCAGCATCAACTAAATTTTCTAGCTCAGAAGTACCTGATACATATGATATGGCACCATCCCATATTGGAAAACCCGTAGAAAGCTGAAAAACACCAAGTCTACCATTGTCAAAAGTTGCTATTACCTTATCATCAGCTATTACTGGACTGCTGCTACCTCTTACTGTAAGCAATGGAAGTTGTGACCTGTATGACCAAAGAATTTCACCATTATTTTTATCAAGAGAAATTAATTCTCCTGCACTCGTTTTAACCATAACGGCAGATGCATCAATAGCTGCTCTTGAAAGAACCTTAGCTTTAACATTAATTGACCATAGTTCAGAACCATCATTTTGATTCAAAGCAATTACATTTCCAAGCTGATCAGAGACTATCACTACGCCAAATCCTGAAGCAATTCCAGAAGAAAGCTCATTGTATTCTTTTGACCATATTTCGTTACCGGATATAGCTTCGAATGCGTTTATAGACCCTATATTATTTGCAAAAAATAATTTTTCTTGAGAAAAACTTGGTAAGAAGTTCCCTAGGTCATTTTCGCCATTAGATTTTTTGACCCAGTTCTCATTAAGAAAGATCGATTTTTGAATTTCTGACAGTGGTTTTGGCTCGTCAGTATCTACCTCTGCACTTTCCCAAAACTTCAATGAAGAACATGAGGTTATAAGTAAAATTGCAATTATGTTGAGATAAATTGATTTCATTTTAGTTTATGACTCAAGGTCAGCTATTTTCATTGCGATAATAGATTTAGATTGTTGATCATCATATTTTTCATCAGCAAGCATGTATTGCTCAATGCTTTTTTCTACTTCTTGCTTTGCAGCAAAAATATCGCCTATTAATTCATGAATATATGCGTTAGCAGAACTCTCAGAATAGACTGAGAGCTGTGATAAAGCATCATCATACTTTCCAATTTCTATGTATATTCTAGAGAGACTAATTCTAGAAATTTTATTAAAAAAATCATTTCCACCGAAGCCGCTTGAAATTTCTTGAAGGTTTGTGAATACAGCAATACTTTTATCGAAATCACCCTTTGTAGCTAAATCAGCGCCTTTGCTAAGCATGGCCATCATTGCATATCCAGTAGAAGCATAATTATCTGTTAGATCGCTATAAAGTGAATCTATCTTTTCTTGTTCTTTATTTTCTAATGATGTTGTATTTAGCCATTCGTTATAAATTACAGCGGCTTCTTCATTCATAACTTTCTTGTTATAAGAATTTAATGCAAATAAACCAATGGAAAGTATGATTAGTAAAACAACAATCATGAGCACATTTTTGTATTTACTCAGAAAATTCTTAACTGCGCCAAACTCATTATCAATTATCTCGTTCATTTTTCTTCCTTAATTTATTTAAAGTAATTTATAAATTTCATATGCCTCGTCAAATTTGACTAATTCTTGCTCTTTAAGTTCATCATCTAAATATTTAATTAAAATACACTCATTGGTTATTTCATCATCACCAATAATTAAAGCATGGGAGGCATTGATCTTATTAGCCCTTCTTAGCTTAGATTTAAGGCTTCCATTTGCCAAATTCACATCAAGATTAATTTTTTTATTTAAAGATCTTAAATGGTGAGCTATTTTAAATGCTTTTGGCTCTAATTTACTAGTTATAGTTATGAAAGAAACAATTTTATCTTGCGTTTTAGAAATAGAAGAAATGCTGGCAAGCCTCTCAACACCAATTGCCATCCCTATTGCTGGAAGATTTTTTCCACCTAACTTTTGTGACAATACATCATATCTTCCCCCACCAAGAAATGCATCCTGCGCTCCCAATTCATTTGATAAGGCTTCAAACACGAATCCAGAATAATAATCTAAGCCTCTTACAAGAGAATAATCTATTTCAATTTT
>Ga0181604_10000325_pt1 | contig 42996 bp, 39 predicted proteins | sample 041ome_12_FD_148663 | JGI IMG/M metagenome (GOLD analysis project Ga0181604, IMG submission 148663) | Coastal salt marsh microbial communities from the Groves Creek Marsh, Skidaway Island, Georgia - 041410US metaG (spades assembly) | ecosystem: Environmental > Aquatic > Marine > Intertidal zone...
CCCTGTAACTCAGTTGCGCCATGTTGAACTCCCGTCAGCCCAAACGTCGGTATTTGCGATTTCCAATGGCGGAGGACCGCTGTTTTTTGCCGCTTCTGCTGCTTTGTCTACACGTGCAAGTTGCGCTGCCTCAATTGCAATAATGTCGGACTCATTAACACCGTTCTCGAGCATTCTGGCTCGATAGATTTTTATGGGATCGCGACGTTTCCAAGCTGCGACCTCCTCCTCGGGACGGTACTTGCCGGGGTCTGCGCGTGAATGACCCCCGTGACGATAGGTCTGCGCTTCTATGAGACTAGGCCCTTCGCCGGCGCGTGCACGCTCAATGGCTTTATTGGCAACAGCGTAGACAACGTCAGCGTCATTGCCATCGATTACAACGCGTTCTAGCCCGTACGCGCTTGCGCGGTCCGCCGCCGGGTTTTCGACAGCGGTGACATCACCGATCGGTGTGTATTCCATGTAGAGATTGTTTTCGCAGACGAATATGACGGGTAAATCCCAAATTGCTGCGAAGTTCAGCGCTTCGTGGAACGCCCCAATATTTGTGGTGCCGTCCCCAAAAAAGCACACCGCAACTTGACCTGAATTACGATACTGGGCAGACCACGCTGCTCCAGCAGCCATGGGCAGGTGAGCGCCAATGATCGCGTATGAACCCATGACACCCTTGGCAACATCCATGAGATGCATCGAACCGCCTTTGCCACTCAGCAGTCCGCACTCGCGACCCATCAGTTCGCCGAGAATAGCCGTCATTGAGACTCCGCGAACCAGAGTGTGATTGTGTCCGCGATACGTACAGAAAGTGTAGTCATCGTCGCGCATCGCTGCGCCGAAGCCTGCCGCAATAGCCTCCTGACCCAAAGCAAGATGCGACGTTCCTTTTATAAGGTTTTCCATAAAAAGATCGTAGGCGCGTTGCTCCAGAACTCGACACGCCTGCATATGCTGGTAAAGCTCGCATTGCAGGTCCTTTTCGGGCGCACATGCTTGGTGTGCGGCGACCATTAGTGGTCCAACAGAAACATCCAAAGGACACCCCTTTTGTTATCGATAATATAGTAATTATATTGTAATAATCGATATTAGGGTAGATTCAATTCGATATTGATATGTCCCCCGGGCCAACAACGCATAGAAGTAAAAGCCCACCGATAATCGCAACGTTGGCAAAGAACACGCGGCTGCGGGCAAGTTGCTCGACCTCTGGCAGTCGCCAATAGGCATGCACTTTGAGAGACGCAACAGTTGTAAACGCTGCCAGAGCCAGTGCTGCCTCTCGGGTGTGCCATCCAACGATAATGCACCCTGCGGCCACGATGTGGAGGATCACTGTCGCGGGGAGCGTAAAATTGATGGCTGGGATTCCGTCACGCCGAAATTCAGCCGCAACCTTTTCGCGCCATAAGGCTTTGTGGACGCCACTGATAAGGAAAACCGCCGAAATCAAAATTCTCGCGACCAGCAGCACGTATGCTGATGCGGTTTCGTCAACTGATAGCATGATTATCCCCAGCCCTTGAAACGAAAACAGTGACGCCTGCACCCAGCAGCCCCGCCATCGTGGCCGCAGAGTACGGGCTCTTCGAATGGAAGCTGAACCAATCTCCGGCCGCCTGCAGTGACTCCGCCATTGGCCACATGGCCGAGATGGTCTGTGTGTGAATGAGGATGAACATAATTGCTCCGGTCCAGAACCCAGCGAGCGCCCCGCGCGATGTAACGCCATTCCAGATTGACCCTAGAACTAGAGGACCCGCAAGTGCAGCGATAAAGCCACCGACCCCAGCCCAGATCAGCAAGACAACATTGAGTTCAATAGTGAACCAAGCGAGCACGGCAGAGCCCAACAGTACAAGTGTCGTCACAGCGCGGCTGATCACTAGCACCTTGTGATCAAGCTGTTGTTCCGTCAGATGCATGTATTTGCGAGGCGCAATGCTTCGCCGAAAAATATCATTCGCAAAGACCTGTGATGTCGAGATTACAAGCCCGTCAGCTGTCGACATCACGGCCGCAAGAACGCCGACTCCCAGCATCGCCGCAAGCCAGGTGGGAAACAGTGCAATAAACATTTTAGGAAGTGCCACATTTGCGCCGCTTGCAATTAATGAGTCTCCCAGCAGCGCGCGCGCAGTCAGGCCACCGAGTGCCATACCCGGCAGGATGAGTCCAAAAGCTAATGCAAGAATGAGAAATCGATTGCGACTCTCCTCGTCCCGTAAGGCCCATATTTTGTTACCCATGTGCGGGAGCAAACCTAAGGGAATATGGGACACCACGATCGCGAACATCGACCAAGGTGATGCAACAATTGGAACTTCCGGATTAAACCAGCCGAGCAGGCGTGAATCCTGGCGGCCGAGGTTGTCAAGTAACGCATCCAGACCACCGAACCCTGTCCCCGTGATAAAGAGAATGATGACGGCGATTGCCAAAATCACCATCAGCGCCCCCTGCGTGCTGTCCGTTAAGATGTCTGCGTGCGCGCCGCCCAGCGTCACGTAGCAGAGTAAAACCAGCGTTGTAACCACTAGTGCGACTATCTTGGGCATGCCGAGCATCATCTCGAACATAACTAAGCCGGCCAGAAGTTGGCCCGCCAGATAGAAAAGCAGCATCAATGAGAGAATTGCTGCAGAGACGCGAAGCGCTTCAGATTGATAGCGGTCGCCGAGATACTCTGGAATTGATCGGGCGCCCAGTCGATTGCCGTCACTGGCAATGGTGCGTTGGCAAATCCATACACCGAAATAAATCCCTACCGGATACAGGAACGATAGCCAGATGACCGAGAATCCATAACTATAGGAAAGGCCCGGGACGCCGAGGAAGGTAGCGCCGCTGGCTGCAGTGGATGCAAAGGCAAGCGCCAGCACAAATGGGCCGTAGCCCTTCCGTGCCACGGCAAAGTCGTCGGCACTGGCGACTCGTCGGCTGCCGAGGTAGCCGAACCAAACCATCAGGGCGACATAAATCGCGAGAAAAAACCAGGACCAGGTAAGCAGGCTCAAATGAGCTCCAAAGGATTTATAATCGATTAATAGTGAATATATGCAAATTTAACGATATAATTGGGGCCTCCGCAATTCCCGCGGATGCTCCTGGAAACAATGAGATTTAAGAATGATGAATGCTGCCATTATCGGTCTAGGTTGGTGGGGTAAGACGTTGGTTGAAGCCGTGTCCGGAGTTAGCGACGACATCCGGTTTGTTGCAGGCACGACTCGTACCCTGTCTGACGACGCGAAACAATTCGCGCACCTGCACAACCTGAGTCTTTATGACACTTACGAGGACATTGTTGGCGACCCAGATATTGATGCCGTGGTGCTCGTTACCCCAAATTCACTCCATGCCGAGCAAACAATTGCCGCCGCTGAAAACGGCAAACATATTTTTTGTGAAAAACCCTTTGCGCTGACTGGCGCTGACGCGCAGCGTGCGATGGACGCGGCGAATGCTGCTGGCGTGACGGTAGGAATTGGCTATAACCGACGCTACCACCCGGAGATCACGAACCTCCGCGAAATGATTAACTCAGGTGAGCTTGGCACTATTCTGCACTGTGAAGCAACGATGACCTTCCCGAACGCCCTTGACTTGAAACCAGGTGCATGGCGCGCCGATCGCAATGAAACGCCCTGCGGTGGGCTCACACCAATGGGTGTGCATGCCATCGACGGGTTTATTGATCTGTGTGGGGAAATCGATCAGGTTTATGCACAGAGTTTCCGACGTGCTGTAGAAATCGACGCTGACGACACGACATCTATCCTGTTCCGAATGAGAGGAGGAATGTCCGCATACCTTGCCACCATGACGGCTACCGGCGGCGGTTTCAATTTCCAAGTATATGGCACCAAAGGGTTCGTGAAGCTTGAGGGTATGACGCACGTTGCGGGAGCCCCATCAGAGGAACGCAGGACACAACTCTTTGGAAAATGCACATTTAAACCATTGAAAGGTCCGGCACAGCATTGGGATGCTGAGAAGTTCGACGTCAGTCGAGCGGCGCTTGAGGACTTTGCGCGCGCTGCCAATGGGGGAAAACCTTATCTGATTTCACCATCGGAAATTGTCCACGGGTCGTCCGTTACAGAAGCGGTGGTGAGGTCTGCAGAGAGCGGCAAGCCAGAAAAAGTTTAAGCAGGATGCCATGAAATTATTCGTCCTGCGTCATGGTATGACAACTGAGTCAATAACCGACGAGGGCCGAGAACTCAGTGATCGAGGCGTAGTCGAAGTAGAAAACGTTTTGTCGCTCCGTCTTCATGAGTTGCGGCAGATCAGTGCCATGTACTCGAGTCCGCTACTGCGGGTGCGACAAACAATTAATGTAGCAAAACGCGTTCTCGATTTTCGTGGGGAAATTCACGAGTCACATTACCTCAAAACGGGTTCACGCCTGAACGAAATCAAAGGTTTCGTTGCCCAACTTGATTTCGACGGCGGCGATATCTTGGTCAGCAGCCATCAGTCATGTACCAGTATTCTAGTGCTGTGGATGACGGGAGAAGACCTAATGATCTCGAATGGCAGTCTTCTATGTATTGAAATCGATCGTCTAGGACAGGGCGGCGGTAATATCATCTGGCAGGAAAGCCACAATAGTCGTGAGGTCAAGCGGACGACAAACCTCGTCGATCAGTTCTAATTCGTTTCTCCCAAGAGCGAGATCCCATTTCTACCACTCCTGTATCGTTGATTTTTTATCGACCGCTAAAACAGTTTTCGCAAGCCACAGCAGCTTGCTAATGCCTTGACTTGCCGAAAAGCCCGCCAAATGCTGTGACGGTGAATGGCTAGTTGAGTCGTTCTGACTTTTTAGGCCAGTTAGGTCTCGCTGTATAACGCGACTTCTGGTGAGAGGTCACCCTATGAGTCTAGAGAGAAAACTGACGAGTACTTCCTGCCTCGTTGGCCTGCCAAACGACTTCATTTTCGACATCTAAGCAACTCAGCCAACCTGAGGGATCATAAGCGAAGGTGTCGATACACACCCAACCATTCGACTGACCGGGAACCCCGTTGCGTTGAGGTGTGTGCCCACAAATCACTTTTTTTCTCGACATGTGAGGCTTGGGATTAACGAATCTTCGCCAGTATAGTGATGCGTCTGACTGCTTTGTTAGTGACTTGTGCGGTTCGACAAACGCGTGCACAAAAATACTTGAGTCGGATTCCCAGTAGGGCTGCAGTCCCTTGCTGAGAAAATCGAGGTGTGCCGGAGGGATCTTTTCAAAGGCATCGGGGTCTGCACGCTCGATGCCGTAAGATGCCAGAGTCTCAGCACCGCCGTGGCTAAGCCAGGACCTGCGCCAAATTGCGCTGTCTCGCGATTCAAGCATCATCCATTCATGGTTCCCCCGCAATGCCACAAGCGAATTTGACCGATCAAGATCCAATAGCAGGTCGATTACTCCGGCTGAGTCCGGTCCGCGATCTACGTAGTCTCCGAGTACGATGATGATGTCATCGCTTGTGGGACGAACAGATTCCAAGAGCGCTTCAAATGCGTGACGACACCCGTGGATGTCGCCTACGGCAAGGTATCGATTCACGCCTCTAGACTCCGCCTAAAATATGGCTTGGCACGGCTGAAACAATCTGATGTAGTTTCGAGGCGGCGTTAACATCGGTGTAATTCCAATCATCAACAAGCCTTAATTAGTGGTTCTGATCTATACAAAACTATTAAAGCACTGCGGTTCTGCTATCCAAGTCGTTCGTGAAGAGATCATAAAAACACATCCGCCAAAAACCCTACAAAAGGGCTGTTATCGAGGAAGCCGTGGTGTCGCACTGGTGATGACGTAGCACACATAACGGTGCACCCATTGTTGCATATTTTATTAATGTCGGTAAAATTAAAAAATAAGAATAAAAATCGATATTATTGCCGATTCCGAATGAAGGTAGAATAAATGGAGATGCTGTACTGGATCGAAGAGTCAGCTATAGCGCTGTGGGTCGGCGAATCGCTTTGGGGATATCCATTTTTACTGAGCCTGCACGTCGTTGGGCTGGCAGTGATAGTTGGTCTCACACTCATGCTGGACCTTCGCTTGCTCGGTTTTTTCGAAGCCCTTAGCGCGCAGAGCTTCTTGCCGTTGATGAAATTTGCATGGGCCGGGTTCGCGGTAAATGCGGTGTCAGGCCTGTTACTGTTTACCTCTCAGGCATCATATTTTGCAACCCACGCCCCATTCCTGTTGAAGATCGGATTGATATTCGTCGGTGCAGTTACCGCGGGAATTATCCAGCATAACTTAAGAAATTTTCAGACCAAAAACGCCCGGGCACTCGCGATGGTTTCTCTTGTCGCCTGGGGCGGTGCAATCGTTAATGGCCGCCTAATCGCATACTTTTAGAACCGGGAGCCACACGATGGAAGCACTTGCACAATCACTCGAGGGCGGCGCAATTAATGTGTGGGTGACGTCTAGCGCTTGGCTTTGGCCGCTGCTCGAGATCTTGCATTTTTTTGGCTTGTCTTTGCTGCTGGGTGCATTGCTAGTAATTGACCTGCGTATGATCGGATTTTTCCGAAGCATAGACATCCGTGCAACGCATGCACTTCTTCCGTGGGTTTTTGTCGGCTTCGCCTTGAATCTGGTCACTGGTATTTTGTTCATTTTTGGAGATCCCCTTCGCTACGCGGTGCATGCTGGCTTTCAACTTAAGATGGCTCTGATTCTGATTGCCGGGGTAAACGCCCTTTGGTATGCCTGGAAAATCCATCCCAAGATGCAAAACTGGGCGGCCGACGAAATCCCTCCGAGACTTGCAAAGGGTGTGGCTTCAGTATCACTGGTTGTGTGGACAGGGGTGTTGCTACTCGGCCGACTGATTCCCTACGTGAGTTCGGGGTAACACTGATATTGCGCTCGGCCCTTAACTCCAAACTGAACAGCGCACTGATAGCGCTGTTTCTTGCAGTGGCGGTCCTCACCGCGCACGGGCATGAAGTCTCTCAACAGGATATTGAGCTGATTTCGGAGAATTCCGGACTGCAAATTGCGCTATTCGTCTGGTTGGGCGCAAAGCATATGGTGACGGGTTACGACCACCTGCTATTTCTTGTCGGTGTCATCTTTCTGTTGCGTCGGGTACGCGATATAGCGCTCTACGTTAGTCTATTTGCGATGGGGCACTCCCTCACCTTAATTACAGGCGTATTGGTGGGTCTCGACGTAAATCCCTATCTTGTAGACGCGATTATCGGACTTTCCGTTGCTTACAAGGGATTCGACAACTTAGGCGGTTTTCAACGGGTTTTCGGTGGCTCGCCGGATGACAGGCTCGCTGTATTCTCTTTCGGATTATTTCATGGCCTTGGGCTTGCAACGAAATTGCAGGAACTTGGCCTTCAAGGGCAGGGGTTGCTAGGCAATCTTGTGGCCTTTAATGGGGGTATCGAACTAGGGCAGTTTGTTGCCCTTCTTGGCATCGTAATGCTTGTAAGGCTAATACGGTGGAAGGAGAGCTCGTCAAAAATACGAAACGGTGTAAACGTTGGTTTGATTGTCGCGGGATGTGTCCTAACGACTTACCAACTCGCACTTTTCTGGAGGGCCGGCTGACCGGCATGGGAGAATCATAAAGTGAGCAAAGCTTCCTTAACATTTTTATTTGCGGCCGCGACTGGCCTGAGTTTATTGATAGGAGAGAGCCTCATAGGATCCGAAGTTCCAGGCTTGGCACGAGATGCGCCGCAAAATCTACCTGTGGCATCAATCGGAGGCTCGCCGCAATTTCGTTACCTTGCGCCCGGCGATATCGCCCTCGAAACCGATGAATTTGGGAAGACACTGCCAGCCGCTACGGGGGAAAACTTTGTGGCGCGAGATCGCAACTGGAAGTCTGAGTCTCTCGTAGTTAATTTGCCCTTAGATGGTGCAGTTGAATACAAAGCCATCATGCGTCAAGGCGATACATTAGTCTTTGACTGGTCTGTGCACAGTGGAGAGATCTACTACGATTTTCATGCCCATGATGAAGCGTTCGGTGACGCCTTCTTTACTCGCTACGACGAAGGTGAGGGTGACGCTCGAAAAGGCGCAATTCTTGCTGCCTACGATGGTCAGCATGGATGGTTTTGGTTGAATATCGCCGATGGTCCAACGACCGTTACATTAAACGTAGCCGGCTTCTACAGTGAAATTATAAAGATTGATGCAGAGGGATATTAATCTGGCTGTTCGAACAAAGTAGCCATCCATTGATGAAATTTAATGTGTTTATGGGTATTTACAAGAGGCTTTGTTTTACAAACGCGACTGTAAAACTTCACTAAACCTATCAGAGCTTGCCGTTAATTACTGTTCTCAGCGTGCGGAAAGTGCGGTTGCGAGACTATTTTTTTGGCATCAACATCCTGACAACGGTGTCGTCTTCATGAAACATGAGATGCTTCAGCGAGGCAAGAATATGCAAAACGATGATGGCGAAAAGTATGTTTGCTGATGTTCGATGAACGAGGTGGATCAACGAAAGAAGCGTTGAGTCCGAAGAACTGAGCCAAGCTAAGGAGGGCCCAGTCAGCAGCATGCAACCGAGTAACAGGAGCATTGAATAATGCACTGAGCGGGCAATACGATGAGTTCGCAGAGTTTGGCCGTCCACACGGGGGTGGCCAAACCTCATTCGCCACACAATTCGCCCTGCGAGCAAGATCCAACTCACGAGGCCGACAGCAATATGCAAGTCCCTTATATTGTTAATGCCATCTACCGAAGATTGCCCGGAAATACTTTGGCCTATAAACCACATTGAGAGAACGACTGCTGCCGTTACCCAATGCAATGCGATTGAAATCCAACCAAAAGAGTCAGATTTGTCGACGAAATCAGCGCGACGATTCATTATTTGACGCACCGCTGTGCCGCGTATGCGCACTCGTGAACTCGCCGAAACCTTGTTCAATAATCGGCAAGTCAGTCCTGTAAGCCGGCGGCCCGCGCCTGTTCTTTCGCCATGACAGCCCAATCCAGATGGCCTTCGCCTCGCTTAATGGCTCTGGCTAGGTAATCTCGCCAAATGAATGCACTTGGTAGCGGCATTTCAGCTGTCTCTGCGGCCTCAATGGCGAGCGCCGCATCCTTCAACCCAATCACTGCGGTTGCGCCGCCGCTTTCCCAAGCTCCGGTGGTAATCAGCTTGCCATAGACTTCATAGGCTGGAGCGCCAAACAACCCATTCACAAGGACGTCGTGAAATTGTTCTGGGTTTGCCCCAAGTTTTTCAACAAGGCTGAATGCTTCCCCCATGGCCTCTATGGCGCAGCCAAGCACAAAATTATTCGCAATTTTCATCGCAGTGGCTGCCTGAGGGCTACCTCCTACTGGAATAATGCGCTGGCCCATACACTCCAGTAAGGGGCGCACGATATCGACGGCCTGAATTGGGCCGCCCGGTACGAGCGTGAGTAGCCCGTTTGCAGCGAGATCAGGCCTGCCGAGCACGGGGCACGCAACAAAAGTCTGCCTTGCGTGGTTATGTTGCTCACAGGCCTGTTTGATCGCTTGCACACCATGTGTGCCCATTGCCATATGGATACACTCCGTGGACATGCCCTCGATAAGACCACCCTCAGAGTCAAGAACGGCTGCCAGCGCCGAATCGTTAGGCAGCATCGTGATCACGACGTCGCGATCAGATGTTGCGGCCGCCGGCGTCAACGCAGCAATGGCGCCCCGTGATACCAGATCAATCGCCTTCTGCTGCGTGGGGTTATAGATTAGGAGATCGTGCCCGTCGTCTAGCAGGCAGCCAGCCATCCCTTGGCCCATCCGACCAAGACCGATGAATCCTACGTTCATGTATTTGTCCCTAGTCGAAGCGATTGCTTGCCAGCAGGATTTCGGAGGTTACGGTGTAGTGTTTTTTAAGTAGCTCGACCGCTCGATCGGCGTTGCGGCTGAGTGCTGCTTCCTGCAGTTCGTTATGTTCCTCCAGTTCATGCCGATCCCGGTATTCAACAACTTCTACTAAGTTACGATAACGAAAAGATCGCTGACTTAGCTCCGAGCAGAAATCCATGAGTAGCTGAGATTTACATGCAGAGATCAACGCTTGATGAAATTCACGATGATGCGCTTCCCAATCGGGCGACGTTGAATCGATATCCTCTTCGCTTCTAGCCGCTCTGCTGAGCCAATGGTAGGCCAGCACAATGCGCTCTTCCCACTCGGCGCCGCCATTGTTAATCGATTCGCGGAGCGCAATTTCTTCAACCCAGCACCGTGTTCGAGTCAGTTCCATGAGCTCTTCAGTGCTCGCTGACGGCACTCGGAAGCCACGATTCTCCTCACGCCGGACCATGCCATTAGCCGACAGACGATTCAGTGCTTCGCGAAGTGGGCTATTGCCAGTGTTGTATTTTTCGATCAGTTCTTTAACCCGCAGTTTTGCTCCGGGTTGTAGCGTACCCGTGATGATGTCGTCGTGCAGGCGCTCATAAACTGTCGATGCCCGGGTGGGTAGCTTGCCTTCTGATGTCTCAATTTGAGATTCGGACATTGGCGGGCCTCTTAGTAGGTTTTCAACTTATTCTAGTGCAATCTTACTTTCATCGATAATTATTGTACATAAACCCCTATAATATCGGTAATATAAATAAAATGCTTATAATGTCGATTAAAATGCGTGCGAGACACATTTACCCCGTCGCTTTATGTTGGGCACTTTTATCGCCTATCCACGACGTCGAGTCGGCCCCTGCCGAAATCCCTTTAATCGCTGTTGATGCATACGCCACAACTGCGCTGTGGGCACATGTTTTCGTAGATTACTTCATCCCCGAAGTAGACCGACGCCTAGCTGAGACAGGTAACTATCAAGTTCGCTGGAATAAAGCCTTCGGCGGCACGATTGCCAAAACCGGTGGCGTTCTGGACTCACTGAAGCATGACTTGGCGGACATTGGCATTATCACGACGCCATACCATCCCGACAAAGTGCCGTTTCATAACCTGCCTTACGTAACTCCTCTGGTTTCATCTGACCTTGGGTTGGTCGCACGAACGATGTCCAGTCTTGTGGACAAGTATCCCGTGCTGAAAGACCGGTGGTTGGACCACAAGCTGGTGTTTCTAACCACCGCGGGATCAATTGACTCTTACCAGGTCTTCACCAACTACCCGATCGAAACGCTCGATGACTTCCGAGGTCGGAAGATCGCTGGAGTCGGGCTCAACCTGCGACTGCTGTCGGGGGTCGGAGCGACGCCTGTGAGTAGTGGCATCAGCGATTGGTACAACAACCTAGCTACCGGGCTTGTTGATGGACTGATTGGCTGGACTGAGGGAAGTATTGCTTATCGCCTGTACGAGGTGGCGCCCTATATGGTCGATGCCCGCTTGGGGGCCGTTCCCACTAAGTCGATTGCTGTGAATGAACGGGCTTGGGCGAGGTTGCCAGAAGAGGTTCGTAATATTTTGCTGGGGGCGGCGGCGGACTATCGAGACGAACTTGCTCGTGAGACAGATCGGCGTTCCGCCGCGAGCCGTCTCCGATATCAGCAAGAGGGTGGCCAAATCATTGCTCTAACAGATGAGCAGCGACGTCAGTGGGCAATGGGGCTCCCCAACATCGCCCAGGATTGGGCGAGGGATATGGAGGCTCGTGGTCTTCCAGGTAGCGAGATATTGCAAGATTACATGAACATTATGCGGGAGCACGACCAACCCATCATGCGTCACTGGGATCGTGAGTAATCATGAGTAGTCAATTAGGGCTGACCAGCCACATATTCTCGAGGCTTGTGGCAATTCTAAACAGCGCTGGCGGGATACTCATCTTTGGCCTCGTCATCATTATCAATTTGGACATTGTGTCCCGCTTCGTATTCAACTCGCCCATCGATGGCGTCACCGAGTTGGTCGAGCTCTCGATCGTTGCAATCGTTTTCCTGCAGCTTGCCGATACCGTGCGACAGGGCCGCCTGACCCGATCGGATGGTCTTTATTCGATCATTTGCAAGAAAAATCCGCGTATCGGCCATGTCTTAGGTGCCTTCTTCGATATTGCCGGCGCAACATTCTTTGCGAGTCTTATTGCGGGGTCTCTGCCGCGCCTGGCGGATGCTTGGGTACAAAATTACTACGTGGGCAACATAGGTATTGTTGTAATTCCTGTGTGGCCTGTAAGACTGGTGATTGTTATTGGCGCAATCGCTGTCGTATTTGTCTTTATCGGATTGGTGAAGCGGCATATCGCGGCGTTTAGAGCCGGGGAAGATTTCGAAAGATGACGGGCATAGAGATAGGATTGATCTCGATCGTTGCTATTTTGTTGCTCATTTACTTGGGCATGTATGTGCCGGTCGCTTTGGGTCTCGTGTCGCTCTTGTCAGTTTGGTATTTACGCGACGGGCTTGAGGCCCCGATCTACCTCGTCACTCTGGCAGCATCGAACGGTTTGGAGGATTATGTTTTTGGGGTAATTCCGTTATTCGTCATGATGGGATTGCTTGTCAGTCACGCCGGTATGGGGCGCGATATTTATCAGGTTGCGAACCAACTACTCAATAAGATTCAGGGTGGTGTGGGAGTCGCCACGGTGGCCGCAAATGCCGTCTTCGCAGCGATCACGGGGGTCAGCATTGCATCGGCGTCAGTGTTTACACGCGTTGCTGTTCCCGAAATGATTCGATTCGGCTACACGCCACGGTTTGCTGTCGGTGTTGTGGCGGGAAGTTCGGTTCTCGGTATGCTGATACCGCCCAGTGTAATGTTGATCGTATATGCCATTATCACTGAACAATCAGTAGCAGCCATGTTCAAGGCGGGTGTTATCCCCGGGCTACTCCTCGCGCTCGCTTACATTGTTGCCATTGTTATAACGGCCACATTCTTTCCCAAATTTGTGGGCGACCCGAGGCAAATGGCTCAAGTCGCTAGGGCTGAGGAACAGCTATCGTCGCAGCAGTTGGCCAGAAAGGCCTTACCACTCTTGCTCTTAATATTGCTGGTTCTGGGTGGCATCTATGGCGGCGTATTCACCCCAACAGAGGCTGGCGCGGTGGGTGCACTCGGTGCGTTGCTGATGGCGTATTTGAAAAAACAGTTGGACCGCAACGTGCTGTGGAGTTTGCTGGTTGAGACGGGCCATATTGTTGCCTCGATACTGCTGCTGATCGTTGCGGCCACAATGTACAGCCGAATGCTGGGTATATCTGGATTACCCAGCGGCCTGGGCGAGTGGATCGCTTCTATGGAAATAGGACTTTACGGAATCCTCGCTATCTACATCGCTACTCTGATCATCCTAGGGACCATCCTAGATACAACATCGATTATTCTGATTATGGTGCCGCTCTTTATCCCAGTGCTCGCACCATACGGGGTTGATCTGATCTGGTTTGGTATCGTTACCATTGTAGGTGCGGAGATTGGTTTGCTGACGCCTCCGCTCGGTATTTCCTGCTACGTCATTAAATCCACCTTGGCGGACGATCGCATCAGCTTATTAGATGTCTTTGCTGGCGCGTTCCCCTTTGCGGTGATCATGCTGATTATATTGATCCTGCTAATCGCGTTTCCGTCACTCAGCTTGGTGTTGGTTTGAGATATGGGCTCAGGGTGGCGCCATGGCGGGCAGCTAGCAGAATTCCAAAATAATCGGGTTTTACTTTGCTTGGGTCGCGTAGGCGATAATTTCGACAACCTGTGCTGCCGAGGTGGCCCAGGCCATTGCGGAGGAATCAACTTCTTTTAGGGCATGAATTGTTCCTTCATCATGCAGTGTTATGTAGGGCTTGCCAAGAGCGGCACACTGGCCTGCATCGAATGCTGCATTCCACTGTTTGTATTTGTCGCCAAAGCGGATAACCGCTAGATCGCATCTGTCGATAAGGGTCTTGGTGCGAATAGCGTTGACTTTTGCGGACTTGTGGTCGCGCCAGAATCCGTCCGATGCCGGCCCCAACATATCCCCGGCGGCGTCGCTCGCTTCGTGGTCGGTGATAGCCGAAGTAAACGTAACCGGTAATTTCAGCGCCACAGCGCCTTCAATGATCTGTTGTCGCCAATCGGTGTGGATTTCCCCGCAAAGGTATACATTCCAATTCATGTCTGGTCCTATTTGATGGCGTCCGCTATTTCCTTGCCTAGCCGCTGCGTATCGGCTTTTCCGCCCATATCTGGCGTCAGATTGACACCATTCCGAAGCGTGGTTTCGATTGCGGCCATGATACTCCCATACGCCTCCTGATGACCCAAATGATCAAGCATCATTGCTCCCGCCCAGATTGTGCCGATCGGGTTAGCGATGCCTTGTCCTGCAATATCTGGTGCTGACCCGTGCACTGGCTCAAACATGGAGGGATATTTTTTTTCCGGGTTCAGATTTGCGGACGGCGCGATCGCGATGGTTCCTGTGCATGCGGGACCCAAATCTGAGAGGATATCGCCGAACAGGTTGCTGCCCACTACTACGTCATAAAAGTCCGGCATTCGCACAAAATTCGCCGTCAAGATATCAATGTGATATTGATCCACCGTGACATCTGCATAGTGTGTCGCCATCTCGGCGACGCGAGAATCCCAATATGGCATCGAATGAATGATGCCGTTGGATTTGGTGGCTGAGCTCAGGTGCCTTGCGGGCCGACTTCTGGCCAGGTCGAACGCGTATTTGAGTACCCGATCCGTGCCTCGCCTCGTAAACACACTTTGTTGAATAACTGTTTCATGCTCGGTGCCCTCATACTGAATGCCGCCAATTGCGGAGTACTCTCCCTCCACATTTTCCCGGACGACCATCATGTTAATGTCACCCGGCTTGCGTCCGGCGAGCGGGCAGGGTACCCCTTCAAATAGCCGCACGGGTCTGAGGTTGATGTACTGGTCGAATTCCCGGCGGATGGGGATAAGCAGACCCCACAGGGATTCGTGGTCGGCCACGGTGGGAAACCCAACAGCGCCCAAGTAAATGGCGTCAAACTGCTGCAGTTGCTCAATACCGTCCTGAGGCATCATGCGACCTGTTTTAAGAAAGGTCTCGCAAGACCAGTCAAATTCCTGCCACTCGAAATCGATTCCATGTTTGGAGCCCGCTGTCTCGAGGACACGAATACCCTCGGGCATTACCTCTTTTCCGATTCCATCCCCGGGAATGACCGCAATTTTTATAGACATAGTTGCTAGTAGTTCATCCCGCATCCAATGATCCGGTCAGTTGGGAACTTGGTGATGACCTCGATTCCCGTATCGGTGACAACAACCTCATCTTCCAGGCGAACGCCATCTGAGCCATCTTCATTACCCGCATACGTTTCCAGTGCAAACACCATACCCGGCTCGATTTCGACCGGATGTTCGATGCTGTAAGCCCGCGAAATTATGGGGAACTCCCACAGGCCAACGCCAATTCCGTGGCCGTATTGCAATCCAAAAATCTCATGCTCGTTGAGCGCGCCCATTTCTCGATAGTCAGGCCAGCGAGTGACAACATCTGCGGTTGTTGCCCCCGGCTTCACGGCGTCAATACCGCCAAGTTGAATCTCGAGACACCGAGCGTGGGTGTCTATTTGTTTTTGTGAGGGTGGCCCAACAGTGAAGCAACGGTAAACACAGGTGTGGTAACCGTTATACAAACACACTATGTCCATGAAGATGATGTCGCCGGGTTGCAGCAATCGATCTGAACTGAGATGCGGGTGAGGGTTAGTGCGATTACCCGAGGTTACCTGAATATTGTGAATCCATTGTGCGCCAAGTCGATGCATTTCGTGAGCGGCAACGGCCTGCAGATCATTCTCTTTGGCGCCTGGGCGAATTTCACAGGCAATCCTGTGGAATGCAGCATCAACGATTGCCGCGCCATGCTTAATCAAAGCGATTTCGTCCTCATTTTTGATAGCACGCGCATGCTGCATCACAACCTGGCCATCGGTGATCGTGTAACCGCTAGCCTGCATCGCCAGAAGAATTTGAGATTCAACAACATCCACGCCAATGCGGATTTTGCTTTTGTCGAGTTGGAAGTTACCGAGGACCATATCGAGATCTTTCAGGAAACCTGCAGCGCACCCCCAGTCTGGCGGTAATGCGCCAAACATCGTTCCATGAGCCGGGAACGTATAGTCTGCGATCCAGGGGCAGTTCAGCTTCTCGGCGGCAACTTCTGTGCCGAAGCCAAATATATGGGGCGGTCCGTTCCGCGGAATGATTGCGTAGCGCCCCATGTTGTCGATTTCCGGAGAGCAGACCGCGGTCGAGGTCGAATAGCGTTTGTTGCCTGTGTCGAACAACAAAAGACACTCGATATCGAATTTGTCCATGTACTGCTTGATGCGGTTCACGCGGTGCTCCCGCATGCGATCAAAGTTGATGCGTTCTTCATAATCAACCTGCATCATGCCTTGCGTGCCTGGGCGATACGCCATTACTGCTCTCCTAAAATTCTATTGCGTGTCGTGGGTTTCTTTTGTGAACAAAGAAGGTACATGGCATCACATTGTATCCCACACATTAACGATATTAGTAGTATTATGAAGATAATAGACTTAATAAATCAAAATATAAGGTATGATCGATACAAACCATTTAGTAATCATATAATCGACAAAATGACTTGCGAGGTTTTCCATTTTTGTGGAGTGAGGGGAGACGAAGCGATGTTAGGTGAGAGGTAGCAAAGAAAACGCTCTAATCGTATGCATTGTTGGTGAGGCGGAATGCGACTCAAGGTGAAGCAGACATGGCGAAAAACGAAGGACTTAAGTTCTGGGGTGCGGCGGCGGTCCTAGCCGCCATAGGAAACCTATTTTTGGTTGATGCGTCTCACGCACAGCAAAGTGGGGGTGCGCCAGGAGTGCCGAAACCACTGCCACTGGGTTTCTTTATCACTAGTGTTGGGCTCGGCAAGGGCGCTGACCTGGGTGGCCTCACTGGCGCCGATGCCCACTGCCAGAATCTCGCTGAGGCCGTCGGAGCTGGTCATCGCGAGTGGCGCGCCTATCTGAGTACTCAGGAAACCGAGACTGAGCCCGCTGTAAATGCAATTGACCGCATTGGGGAGGGCCCATGGGGTAATGCCAAGGGAGTGGCGATAGCTTCTGACATCGACAGTTTGTTGTACGACAATTCGAATATTAATTATGAACATGCGATCACTGAAAAAGGCGAACGCGTCAACTCCCGGGTTTTTGGTGATTCGCCTAACAAACATGACATTCTGACCGGAACTCAAATTGACGGCACGGCTTACCCAGCGGGTGACGACATGACCTGCAGTAACTGGACCAGTGACGACGAGGGTCGCGCAGTGCTGGGACACTCAGACAGGCATAGGCGTATCTACCCCGGTAGCCCCTGGAATTCGGCCCACCCATCACGTGGTTGTAGTCAGGAGGCCCTCGAAGCAACCGGTGGTGACGGCCTGTTTTACTGTTTCGCTGCAGACTAAAAAGGCACTCTGGAATATAAAAGCCTAGCGCGGAGGGTGAATGTGTGTCCCTTGCGGCTCTATTTGTGCGCGCGGTGCTGTGTGGGTGGGGTGTTTTAGACTGAGGGAAGAGCACAGGACTTTGATTTTAGATGCAGACCGTGCATTTCTCTCTTCCACTTGGTCGGTATCCGCAGCGTGGCTACTCTGGCGGCCTTATGTTCGGGCCGCAGAATGGCTACTTCATCTGCCTTGCTGAGGTAGGCTAATGGATTTCGCAAAGAATGCTGCGAAGATCAGAGGGAGCGAGAACAAGATGAAAGTCCAGTCGATTGAAACGCCTGCTCCCAAAAGCAACCCAGCGATGATCGGACCGAAAATGGCACCCAGCCGCCCAGCGCCGATAGCCCAGCCAACGCCCGTTGTACGAATCTCTGTGTCGTAGAGTCTTGCAGCAACAGCATATAGTCCAGTGAAAGCGCCTTGTACGAAGTACATGAGCAGGAATACCAACGTCAATTTCCAGGCTACAGTGACATTTGACGTTCCATAGGTGACGGTGAATATGGCGCCGATAAGAAAAAAGAGCGCGATGATTTTGGTGAGCCCAAAGCGATTAGAGACCGCACCTAAACTAATTGAACCAAAGAAAGCGCCGAGGTTAAGACAAACACCGGCGTAAATAGCATTTTCTAGCGCCAGCCCGGAGTCGATCGCCAATTTCACAACCCAGCTGACTAAAAAATAGAGCGTCGCGAAGCTCATGAAAAACGCCATCCACAGATTAAGTGTTTTGAGACGGAGTGATTCGCTGAACAGCACGGAGACTCCACTGCCGCCGACGTTGCCAGAGCTCGAAGCGCGATTTGGAAGTGCAGTCAGGTGAGGGTGCCCCATTTTCGACAAAATCGCGTTTGCCTTGGGCAGAGCGCGATCGGGTTGTTGTTTGATTAGAAACTCCAGGGACTCTGGAAGTAGGAAGTAAACTAAGGGCAGGGCGATCAGCGTCGCGCAACCCGCCACCGTAAACAGGACGCGCCAGCCATATGCGGGCAACAGGTCTGCCGCCATAAATCCGGTCAACATCGCGCCCACGGGATACCCGGCGTGAAGGATGAGTATAAACAGGTTGCGCAGGCGGTCCGGCGCATACTCAGACACCATCGATGTCATGCTCGCGAGCATAGAGCCTATGCCCACTCCGGCAGCGAATCGCAGAATAATCAACTGTAAGACTGATTCTGCGTGGGAAGTCGCGAGCATGCCACTCGCAATAAGGACCAAACTCGCCAACATTATTTTTCGGCGGCCGATAGCGTCGCTATAGGGCGATACAAATATCGCACCAACCGTCATGCCAACCAGAGCCGCACTGAACACGACACCAAGCGACTCCGGTGAAATGGTCCATTCATCGGAGATGGCCGGTGCTGCGAATGAAATAGCGAGAACGTCCATGCCATCCAGCATGTTCAGAAAAAAACAGACTGCCAGCACAGTGATCTGTAAACCTGTCAGTTTTGACTCATCGATCAGTTCGAGAGTGTTCGCCATAATTACTTTGCCTTCAGGGTTTACGCGACATTAGCTGCCTTCCTGCCTCAAGCTGAAGCGAAGCGGGTCCGCCAGATAAACAATGCGGTTCGCTGGGTACGGTCGTCAGTTGCATCTTGCGTTGAATACTTCGTGCCGATACGCCCATGGCAACTAATCAAATTTAAGTTTAGAGACGTCCTCAAGTGCAGAGGGTTTCGGAAGCGATTGCACAAACTCATAAATCTTCTTGAGCTGGGCATCGCTTAACTCGTTGGGTGAGTAGGCCGGCATTAGATTGGTATATCGAACAACTTGGTTGAAGACGACGTAAGGGTAGCTCGATGGCACCAGACGTGGGCCAGATCTGCCGCCTTGACCCTCGTACCCGTGACATTGCCAGCATTGAAAGGTGTCATATAACGCTTTTCCCGAGCTCACATCAGCCATGGGTTCTTGCGCGAATGGTGTATCGGATGCCAGTGCGGCCAGAGTTAGCAAGGTAATGGAGAAGTAAAGTCTTAGTCGATGCATTTGCAAACCTCGTTCATCGCGGCTGACACTGACAATCTATAAAGGCCGGTTCACCCTGGTCGATAACATCCATCGCCCTCAGCAGCGCTGGGCCCAAGTCCTTCGGGTCATGAATGGGCCCTTCTGACCAGACACCCATACCCCCGGCGATTTGCGCGAGATCTATCTCTGGATTACGTAGCTCATTTCCAATCAGTGAATTGCCGTCGGTACCTCGCTGACGCCGCGCAGACATGCGCTGAAGATGCATATTCTCCTGATGATAGCCGAGGTTATTATGAGTGACCGTGAGCAGCGGAATGTTGTGGTGTGCGGCGGTCCAGAACGCGCCGGGTGAGTACATCATATCGCCATCAGCCTGAACGTTGATGGGCAAGATACCGGAGTCACGTAGTGCCAATGCAGCGCCCACTGCAGCGGGCGCACCATACCCAACGCCGCCCGCACCTGATCGGCCAAGATAATGGTAGTGCTTGCTCATTGGCCATAGTCGCCTGCCCCAGTTACTTTTCAAATGGTCATCTGAGACGAGGCTCCACTCACGACCTCTCGCAATCTGCCAGATTTCTGAAAACAGTCGCGCGACACTGATCGGGCTCGCGTCCCAGGCGTACCGCGCAGCGTCCAAAGTCTGCTCGTAGGACTTTTTGTGCTCGGCTCGCCACATCGACTCTCGTTCAGAATTTGAAGACCGTCTGGAGCGTGTCATAGCCGACCTGACCGCTTCAGTGAGGCTAGGTAACGTGGCTTGGCCATCTCCCGCGATAGATAAATCAGCTCCAAAGTAGCGTTGGAAATTCTGGTAGTTCGATTTGATGAAGAGATCTTTCACGCCAATATCGATGACCGTCGCATCTTGCCGGGCACGTCTCTCTGCTTCCCGGTGAACACGGTCTCGCATGGTGTTGATTGTTCCCCACGTGTCATTGAGTTCCAGGCAAAGAATCACGTCGGCCTTTGCCACGACGTGAGAGCCTTGAGAGAGATGGTGACGGCTTGGAAAATTCATGCGGCCGCCCTGGTTGACAACCGGTGCTTGCAAAGCTTCGGCGAGTTCAATGAGTCGCTCAATGCCTATCTGGTCGTGAGCCATTAGATCGGCGACGATGACTGGATTCTCTGCTTCAACCAACATGCGGGCGGCTTCCGCAACGGCACCCTCATCACCGATGGGCGGCTGTGTTAGCGAGATTCTTGGGGTCTGAAGGGGTAAATCTCCGCGCTCGGCCTCCTGCAAATGACCGTCGATCGCAATAGCGACCGGCCCGCGAGGTGGTGTCATGGCAATTTTCCATGCGCGCGCCATGGACTCGGCGAAATGCTGAAGCGAGACCGGCTGGTCGTCCCATTTAATGTAATCTCGCACTACACGTATACAGTCTTGCGCTGAGTGAGCCCACTCGGCACCAGCACGCCGGTCCGTCACATTCATATGGTTGCCGGCCAGAATAATCATTGGCACCCGATCACTCCAAGCGTTGTATACGGCCATGGAGGCGTGTTGCAGACCGACGGTACCATGCACGAGTGGCATCAGTGGCTTGCCAGAAACCTTGTAGTAGCCGTGGGCCATCGCAGTGGCCTGTTCCTCATGCAACGTGGTCAATAGTTCAGGCGCCTTGTTGCCGCCATAGTTCACGATAGATTCGTGAATGCCACGAAAACTAGAGCCCGGGTTGGTTGGGATGTAATCGATGCCAATCTTTTTTATGACATCGACCATGAAGTCAGATCCCGGGCTGCTGACAAAGTACTTCTGTGCCTGGTCCGCCGAATATCCTTCCGGCGTCTCGTATTCCATCTGCAGTTGCGCGGCATCAGGAGGTTCGGTTGCCGGCGCCGTTTGATCGCTCCGCTGTTCAGCTTCTGTTTTACCGGCACTGACTAATGTCGTGACACCCGCCGCAGTTGCGGATGACAGGAACTTGCGACGATCCATGCGCAAACCGGGGCGATGGTGTTTGTCGGACTCCATACTCACTCACCTCTATATTTCAAAAGCAACAGATTTCTGGAGCCAAACATAAGGGACCAAACTGTTTGCTAGTCGCGTGGCACGGTGCGCATTTCCTCTTCGATGGCTTTGCGCACGGCAATATCAATAAATCTCGCTCCGTCTTCTTTCCAATCAGAAAGACCGGGGCCGAGTTCTGCGCCGATTTTTTCTACGATTTCATCGGCAGATTTACCCTGACTAAGCAGTTCGTTGACCCGCGTCTGAATCGTGGTGAAGTAAAGTTTGTACTGACCGATGGTGCTCGCATCACCCAGGGGGCCGTGGCTTGGAACCAAAACGTCAACGTCGAACGACTGGATGGCCTCTAGTGCTGCGAGCCAGACCTCAAGGCCAGATGTAGGACTTGCGAATCGAGGGTACCGACGCATCGCGACATCTCCGGTAAATAGCACACGGTCCTCCTCAATGAAGAAGGTCGTGTCACCGACTGTGTGAGCAGGTCCTACAGCAGTGATTGTGACGGTGGCGCCGCCCAGATCTAAGCTGTAATGGTTGTCAAATAGCACATCGGCCGGCCTGATGGATGCGCCCTCTAGGAGATTGGCCAGTGTCTCTGATCGTTGCGATAGTCGTCCCGCGTGCGATAAGCCAAACGCTTTTTCGCGCTGTTGAGCGCTAGACCGAATCATCGTGGCATCGTCCGGGAACGCCCCTGCGCCGAGGTCATGCTCGGCATGAATGTGAGTGGAGGCAACGTAAAATTTTTTATTGTCGCTAAGCTTTCGCGCCTCCTCTAATACGATTTCACCGTTCTTAAGGCCCAGCCCAGTATCGATAACCAGTGTTGCTGTATTGCCAATAACGATGCCCACATTAGGAACAAACCTTCGATTGTCGTCGAGGATTACATAAACGTGGTTTGAGATTCTGAGTGCGTCGCCCTGCTCAATCAAAGGGCCTGAGTCGGGACCTTGTGCAAATCCGGCACCTGGGATCAGAGCGAGTAGGAAAGCGGTTATCGCGCCCAGCAAATGCTGCACCATCAGGCTTTCTCCCGGCGCACACATAAGGCCTTCTAGTGGGCCTCAAAGTAATGACGTTTTGCCAAAAAGCACCCGATGATGGCAGGCAACGCCATCTTCAAGTGCGCAACTTCAGCCTTCATATGCGGGGCGCTCAGGTCGCTGTTAAATGGCATGCCAACCCAGAACGGGGCATAGATGCCGAGCATCGTGATCAGCATGATCCACCACATAGCGGGATTACGAAACTTGGACGGAACTAATATGATGGCAAGGATGACTGCAGTGGCTGCGACATCCCCGACACCTTCGCGAAAGTAGTGGTAATAGCTATGCGACTGGATGGACGCAATAGGGGTCAGCAGATAATTCTCTTTGCCAATATGACTAAACGTCACCCAAATCGGTTTATGGCCATAAAATAGACCAACAATGACGAGTGCTCTTGCGGTCCAGAGATCCGTCAGTAACGCTTGCAGATTTCTCACGGATCACTCCAATACACTGCCAATGTCGGCCTAAAAATGGCGCGCGCCCCTAAAACTCGTAGCGGAAGCTCACGTAAGCATAGCGGCCCCGCGCAGGCACGCCTCCATATGCACCCGAATTCACCTCGATTAAACTTCGCACGTAATATTCCTCGTCGGTCAGGTTCCTTACGCTAACCGCCGCATTCCAATTTGCATCCGATGGGAAGTAGGTCACCGATGCATTCATTACGTCGTAGCTGGGCGTCAGCATGCTCGGGTCTCCGCCATCCTGCCCCCATTGCTCATCGGTATACCGCCAATCTACGCGGGTAAGGATTTCAGCGCCGCTATTGAGGTTCGCTGAGTAAGAGACGCCGACATTTGTATTGAATTCGGGCGCAAATTGAATCGGTGTATCGACGCTGACGTCCACCGGCCAGCCCCCGAGTTCCGCATCGGCTGAGCAGCCTACGATCTCACTGGTGCCACTGTATTGGTTGATGCAGTCATATTCCGCATCGAGCGTGCCGAACGACCAGTCGATGCGAAGGTTGTCGGTCACTGCCCAAAGTATCTCGCCCTCTAGGCCACTGAACGTCGCATCGCCTTTATTTACCGTCGAGGCACCAACAATACCCGGGTCTAAGTTGGGTACGGCTCCTGCACCCTGCAGATTTTGGTAGTCGCTGTAGAACCATGCGAAATTGGTGCGAAGCCGTCCACCGGCCCAGTCAGCCTTCAGCCCAATTTCATAGGTGTCGACATATTCGGGAGAAAAGAATGTGATTGGGTCTGGGATATTTGCCGCACGCGTGTTGAAACGCGCCGGGAAACCGCCATCGCGGAAGCCATCAGCAAACGATGCATACGCGTAGATGTTGTCTGTCGGTTTCCATCCGAGCGTCACATTGACGTTGCTCTCCTGCACTGACATGTTACCCGTGCGCTCTAGTGGCGCATCAATGCAGTTTTCAATGCCAACTACCGTGCCCGTACTGTTACAAAGTTGATAGAAGTAGTCTTTTTCATTGTCTGAGTAACGGTACCCCAGTGTCAGATCCCACTGCTCAGTGAGGCCGTAGGTCAACTGACCAAATACCGCTTGGGATGAATTATCGATGTAGCGCGAATCCTGCGAGTTGGGCTGTTTGACAACTCGAGGGCCTCTTGGAGTCGGAAAAGAGTTTGGTCGCCAAATCGTCACGGACTGATCACCTTCCTCCTGGAAGAAATAAAGCCCGGCTACCCAAGTCAGACGGCCGTTCTGAGTATTGCCACTGAACTGAAATTCCTGTGAGATTTGCTCGTTGTCAAAGTTGTTGTTTTGGTTCTGATACGTCATGAAAGGCGCGCCGCCAAACGTATGATAGAACCTCGAATCAAGTTCACGGTAAGCGGTGATCGACTTGACGCTGAAATTATCCAGATCCCAGGTCAGAGTCAGTGAGATGCCGCCCGTGTCCATCGTATTTTCCGGTCGAATCCAAGTACCGTCGCGATCCTGAAACCCAATATAAGTCGAGTAAAAATCAGGTGACTGGTAACGCGTTGAGACACAGTTGGGGTTGGTTGGGTCAGTTTTGGTTGTTGCGCTGATCGCAGCTGCCGCCTGCCCTGGATTGCGGACGCCCGGAAGACAGTTGTTTTGCGCATTAATCTGGGATGCTTGTACACCGGAGGGGAAGGTTGTGATGCCAGTCGCTGGAACAGTTAGCCCCCATCCCTGGTAATTAACGGCTGCGTGTGAAGAGCGGTCTTCCGTGTAATCGATGCCAACATCGGCCGTAAAGACATCACCTGAGCGAAATACGAGTTTCGCGCCGAAACCGGTTACTTCCTGTTCACCAAGCTTGTAGCCGTCATAAAGCCCTGCAGGTGCAGTGTCTAGTATCAGACCATCCGCAAAGTCTTGGGCGCTTGCCTGCAGTACGTTTACAAAACCGTCAATTTCCTTATGGTAGACCGTAAAACGTCCGCCGGACCCCTTATCATTAAATGGCACGTCAACACTACCCTTGAACCGCAAGAAACCGTCGCCGCCCACATCCAGTGACAATTTTCCTGCAAATTCGTCACCTGGAGCGCGACTGATGAGATTGATGGCTCCACCTTCGGTGTTGCGGCCATAGAGCGTGCCCTGTGGCCCCCGTAGCACCTCGATTCGCTCGAAATCGGTCAATTCCAGCAGGCTGCCGACCGACCGCGCAATGTATACACCGTCGACATAAACGCCTACCGCTGGGTCGGTAACCGCTAGAAAATCAGCCTGGCCAAGACCCCGGATAAAAATGGTCGGGGCGCCGGTCAAACCGCTGTAGCCCGCACTGGCTGTGATATCGACGTTCGGCGCGATGCTCACGTCGGTCAGATCCTGTGCACCAAGAATTTCTGTAAATTCCTCGCCATCAAAGGTCGTTACCGATACCGGCACGGTCTGCATGTTCTCCTCGGTCCGCCGCGCGGTAACGACGACTTCCTCTAGATTCGCGAAGCGCCCTGCTGTCGCAGAATCAGTAGTGTCTTGCGCTTGCACACTTATCGCCGGCACGACGAGTGAGCCAGCTATGAATAACTTATTAAGTGATTGTTTCATCGCGAAATTCCTCTGAATTTTATTATCTAGCATTGGTCCTGTGGCGCAATGCTCAGGGTGAAGAATCTAAAATGCTGACAGGTAACGTTTAGGCTCTGCCCGTGGGCTACAGTATTTATCGCTAATTAGAGAATATAATTTAAAAATCGACTATTGATTATTATTCAATTTTTTAACGATAAATAATTTAGCAATCAATTGTGGAGAAAATTTGAAGCTATGACTTGTATTGATTCTCAAAATTAGGGCCCTGCCGGGGACAGGCAAGGCAGATGTTGGGGCCATGAGTTCCAGCCGATGTCTAATAAATAAACGATAAAAAATATATTGAGCTCAATATATCGATAATATACAGTGCCACATCGAAAGATCTTGATCCCATGGTGGGCGGTGCTCTTGGTCAAATAGGAAGGGCGTGGAAGGCATAATCAAACAAATAGGGCGTGCCGGGTGCTGCAGACGGGGTTGGTTTCGCCTCGTCGTTATTCTGATCTTTGGTTTGTCCGTTGCGGCCTGCCAAATGTCGCAACATGGCGCTCAGCCCGCCACCAACGGACAGGCTGATAATCGTGACAAAGCCGGCGTGGCCGATGAGCGGCGGAATAATCATCCGAATGTGCTGATCGTTATCATCGACGACTTGCGTCCGGGTGTTGCGGCTTATGGCGACCAGGTGGCTCGTACGCCACACATTGACGAACTAGCAGCGGCGGGCGTGGTATTTGAGGAGGCTTTTGCGACGGTGCCGAATTGCGGCGCTTCACGTGCGTCCTTGTTCTCATCAAGAAAACCAACCGCTAACCGTTTTCTCACCTACGATTCGCGCTTGGACGAGGACCTACCGGAAGCAATCAGTCTGCCAGACTACTTCAAGGCACATGGTTACCACACCGTGAGTAATGGCAAGGTGTTCGACGCGACGATGGATTCCGCAAGTGGGTGGAGTGAGGCCCCATGGAATCCCGAAGGTGGCTGGACGAGCTCCATGCCAGCCAACGAGCGACGCGATGACATTCAACGTGCCTATCTCGACAACCCTCAAGGAGTGGTCGGGCCCGCCTATGAGCGATTGAATGTTGCCGACAACGCCTATCCTGACGGAAAGCTTGCGGAGAAAGTAATCGACGATTTAGTGCGGTTGAGTCAGGGCCGAGAGCCATTTCTGATGGTCGCTGGCTTTCGCAAGCCTCATCTTCCTTTTAATGCGCCTGAGAAATATTGGTCGTTATATGACCCCATGGACTTCGAGCTGCCATCAACCTTTTACTCGATGCCCGCCGAGGCCCCGCATCATCCCCTGCACAAATTGGTTGAGATACGCAGCTACGCTGACATTCCTCAGCAAGGCCTCCCTAATGAATCTCAGGCTCTGAACCTCATTCATGCCTATTACGCTGCGGTCAGTTACGCGGATGCTCAGGTTGGCAAGGTGCTAACCGCATTGAATGACCTTGGTCTTGAGGACGACACTGTCGTTGTTTTGTTTGGCGACAACGGTATGAATCTCGGCGATCACACGTTATGGGGCAAAAATGCACTCTTCGACATAACCCTCAAGACGCCTCTGCTAATTCGCGCGCCCGGGTACGCGAGTACGCGTGTCGGGTCTATCGTAAGCCTGCTGGATATATTCCCAACCCTAACTGATCTGGCGGGACTACCCGAGCCTGCAGGACTCGATGGTGTGAGCCTCGCACCATTGCTTAGCAATTCACAGCAAGCGGTCAGAAGGGCGGCGATCAGTCGTTGGTTCGATAGTGCTTCTGTACGGACCCAACGCTACCGATACACAGATTGGCGCGATGAGTCGGGCAAAATCATGGCAAGAATGCTGACCGATCTGGATGTCGATCCGAATGAGACGAGAAACGTCGCCGAAGACGCCGGTTACCGGGAAACAGCTGAAGAGTTGAGTGAATTGATTACTAACGACCAGAGTGGCGGCCCATGGGCAGCGCGCGTGCAAGATTTCGTGACCGCCCGAGACAGCGCGCGAGTAGTTGCGCAGTAATCGCCAAAGGTCAGGGGTGCATATGAAACAAGTAATTGCTGTTCTCATGATGGTTTTTTGCGGGGCCACTTCGGCTCATCACTCTCGCTCAGAATACAATTCAACCGACATTACCGAGGTGAGCGGTGAGGTCATCTCGGTGTCTTGGCGTAATCCACACATCGAGTTTCGACTGAAAGCAGTTGGCGAGGATGGAAGCTCCGAGACATGGCACATCGAAGCGGGTAACGCGACTGCAACAGGGCGGATGGGCCTAAGTAGAGACACCCTGCAGCGTGGTTTTCAAGTCAAGGTTGCCGGTATTGCGTCAAGTCGTCGGGCCAATCGAATGGTGGCTGGGCAATATCTCCTCCCAAGCGGCCTCGAGGTGCTCATTGACCCTCAGATAACGCCGACCCCCCGTTGGTCGCCCCAAAGGTACATCGATCGCAGGCAATCGAATTACAAGCCCTCCGGTTCGCTCCCCGACGATGGCCGTGGGATGTTCCGCGTCTGGGTTCGGGAACGCTCTGAGGAGTTCTGGATGCTGCAGCCCTCGGACTATTATCCCTTGACGGCGGCCGCCAGGACGGCTGTTGCTGAGTGGGATGAGGAAGATCCAGATGATAATCAGATATTGCAGTGCATAGCGCCGGGAATGCCTGCGATCACGGGAGACCCTCATCCGATTGAGTTGGTAAAACTGGGCGACGCCATCGAGCTTCGGCAACAGGCGTTTGATGTAGTTCGGACCATTCACTTGGAGCCGCCTGAGAGTCTTGACGACATAGAACGGTCGCCGCTGGGCCACTCCCTGGGTCGATGGGAGGGCAACACGCTGATCGTGACGACGACGAGAGTCAGTGCGAATTGGTTAAATCGACGAGGAGTGCCAATGAGCCAAGATGCGCAAATTGAGGAGCGTTTCGAAGTCGATGCGGAAAACGGTCATCTGAACTACGTGTTGACAGTGACTGACGCGGAATTTTTAACGGAACCACTCGTCGAAGAGATGCGTTGGTTCTGGAGCGAGGATGCGGTTATGCAGCGTTTTGACTGTGCGGTCTCTGGGCAAGACACAGAAACGATCAGTAGCTGAGGAAACATATGAAGATAGCGACAAGTCTCTGCGCGGCGGCCATCCTTTTTTTCGGCGCCGGAGCTCTTGCTGAAACATTCGACCGCTCAAACGAAACGGTCACCGGCGAGGAACTTTTTGTCGTTTGCGGTTTTTGTCACGGAATTAGCGGGCAAGGCAGTCGGCGACGCGATGGGCCGGCGCTAGCAGGCCTTCCTGCCTGGTATCTGGAACGACAGATGCGCAATTACATTGACGATATTCGTGGCACGCATCCCGAGGATATCCCGGGACAGATTATGCATTACTCAACTGGGATGCTTCGCAATGACTTCACGCTTCAAAGCGTTGCCGAATATATATCAAAGCTCGCGCCGGGCATTCCGATGACGCCAGACGGAAGTCGCGAGAGATCTTACCTATGGGAGTCGACCTACGCTGGTCTCGAGCCTGGTATTACCGTCAGTCCCGATTCAGGGCGGAAGACCTATCAGTCAATATGTTTGGCATGCCATGGCTCAAATGGGTTGGGTAGTGAAGCGCAGGGAACAGCGAGTCTGGTGTACTTTTCTGAACGCTATCTTGGTCGGCAGTTGAAATATTTCCGCGACGGTATCCGCGGCGCGGATCCCCGGGACGCCCGGGGCAGTCAGATGGCCGCGATCTCGAAATTACTGACGACGGATCAGGAAATCGCGGATGTCGCGGCGTATATCACCACTCTAAGGCCCGGTGGAGAGTAAAACTGATGAGACAATGCCTACCCTTTTTGATGGGCCTCATAGCCACTCTCTTGGCTACTCAGGCATTGGCGCAAACACCGGTTGAAGTGAAGTTAATTGCAGCAATAGAGGAAAACCGTGGCTGGTGCCTCGACGTGCGCGGCCCACCGGGCAGAACCGCGCCGATTGGCGGTCTCAGAAGTGAAACCTGCAAAACGTATACCAGTACGTGGCCAACCGAGGATCAGGCGTTCGATAAAGAAAACATTTCTCAAAACAACGAATTCAGAATGATCGAATACCCTGACAAGTGTATTACGCTCTATGAACCGGTGGCCGGATCGTTCGTTTCATTAGAAACCTGCGATGGTCGGTCTGCTCAGTCCATGACGTTCGACGATGCCGGTCACATCATCTCCGATGTGATGCCTGAATTATGTATGACGATTGGCGATAGAGTGCTGCCGGGCGGCGGTGGGCGCCCACTGCACATCATGCGAGATGTCACTTTCGAAAAGTGCGACACCAAGATTGATATTCGGCAGACCTGGGAACTGCGTGCTGAATGGGCGGGACCACAGCAAACGACAGCTGAGCGGCCGTTTACCGAGAATCCAAACGCGGGATCACCCAAAAGCCAATAAATCCGTCCGTGCGAGGGCCGCCAACGGTGGCAACGGATGTGCATAACCTTGTGTGAGCAAGCGGGTCAAACATGAAAACACTGTCAATTCTTACTCGATATCTATCATGGGTTGCGCCCTTGGTGTTGCTAGCTGCGCTGGGGTGTGTCTCACCTGACATGGCACCCGTTAGCCGCGGGGGCGCTGATGTGGCAGGTACTCAATCAAAACCCAGCCAGATCCTTTATAACGGAAAGATCCTGACCGTTGACGATGAGTTTTCAATTGCCGAAGCCATCGCGATCAGCGGCGAACATATCGTGGCAGTGGGCGATACTGATGAACTGCTGTCGATGGCCGATGCGAAGACCAAATTATTGGACCTTGAGGGCCGCACCGTTATTCCAGGCTTTATCGACAATCACTTGCATTACCTGCGTGGTACACATGCAGCTGCGTATGAGTTACGTCTCCATGGCGTTACTTCGCGGCAGCGGGCGCTGGAGATGATCAGTGCCAGAGCTGAGGAGCTGGGGCCAGGTAAATGGATCTTCATCATCGGGGGCTGGCGTGAAACCCAATTTGCAGATAAAGCGGGAGGGTTTACCCGCGAAGAGCTCAACGCTGCCGCACCAGAGAATCCAGTTTATATTCAGCGCACCTACGGCGCCTTCTATTTGAATCAACTCGCGGCCGATGTTCTGTATGAGGTCAATCCCAAGTGGTTCACTGCAGACGGTGAGCTTCGCCCCCCACCCAGAACAGGCCGAACAGTGATGGCCGCGGCGCTTAAATACTTCCCCTCTGCGACAAACCTCGACGGGCGCATGGAAGAAGTCAAAGCGTTCAACAACTACCTCAACAGTATGGGTATCACGACCGTCTATGACGCGGGCTATCTAGATGGTTCACATGGGCCTGTTAAAGCTGTCTACGACGCAGGCGAACTCACCCTACGCGTCTTCTATGCATTCCGCTATTGGGCAGAGACTTACCGTACTTCACTTCAGGCCGCTCAGTTACTAGAAAGAGAGGAACCTTTTCAGCGCGACGACCAATTTGGCATGTTCGGTATCGGTGAGCATGTCCACGGCTACGTCCACGACAATACACGCAGTAAGGATTCAGTTGCCAGTGATGAGCACTTTGAACAATGGGCAATGATTGCCGAAGCCGCAGCCAAACACGGCTGGTATTTAAACGAGCATGCTATGCAGGATGAAACGGCCAGGCGCATGCTCGACTATTCTGAAGAAATCAGCAAGCGCTATCCGATTAAGGACCTGCGCTGGACACTTGGTCATGTCGAACTGGTTTTGCCTGAGACAATCAAGCGGGCAAGAGACCTTGGCTGGAATATATCCGTCGCAAATGGTTCGTCGAAAATGCCGGCTAAAGGTTTTGTTTCACCGCAGATGCGAGCAATTGAGGACAGTGGCATCCTGTGGGGCCTGGGCTCTGATGGAACCATTGTTGCTACGTATAATCCCTTTCACACAATTTGGGGCTATACGGCCGGGAAAGTCTTCCCCGATGTCATCAAGTTTCAGCCGGACGAGGTAATCACGCGTGAGGAGGCTTTGATTGCTCATACCCGCTCGAACGCGCATATCCTTTTTATGGAAGATAAAGTCGGCACCCTCGAGGCTGGAAAATATGCTGATTTGGTCGTCCTTGACCGGGACTATATGACGATTCCTGCGGATGAAATTCGCGACGTCAGCCCAGTCATGACAATGGTTGCGGGCGAAGTTGTGTATCAAGCTGACTAGGTTAACCAGCTGTTATTTTATTCACGCCTTAGGGGGGCGCTGCGCATGAATGCGATCCGATCCGGCCTGCTGCTTTTGGTTTGCACTGCCTGGACCGTTCTCGCAGAGGAAGAACGCCCGAACATTCTTCTTATCGTCGCGGACGACCTTGGGTATACAGATATTGGTGCCTATGGTGGCGAAATCAGAACTCCGAATATCGATGAGCTGGCCAATCGCTCGATCAAGTTCACCAATTTCCACGCTTTGCCCACGTGTGCGCCTACGCGAGCGGTATTGCTCTCGGGTACGGATAACCACACTGCCGGGCTGGGATCCATGCTTCCTCCGCGCATTTTGCCGGCCACTGACGGACAGCCAGGATACGAAACCTATCTGCATGAGCGCGTCGCGACCCTACCAGAGCTGCTCAAAGGCGCTGGTTATCACACCTATATGGCTGGTAAATGGCATCTTGGAAAAGAGAAAGGTCAGTGGCCGATCGATCGTGGATTCGAGGAGTCGTTCGCAATGGTGTTGGGGGCCGGTGATCATTTTCGAATCGGTGATAAGCAGCATGTCGAAAACGAAGATTGGGCTGAGCCTAGAACAGAGGGCTTCTATTCTACCGAAGCCTACACCGACATACTGATCGACAACATTGCCAAATATCACGAGGACGGAAGGCCATTCTTTGCTTACGCTGCCTATACCGCCCCCCATTGGCCCCTGCAGGTTCCAGACGACTACCTGGACCTTTACGCTGGCGACTACGATGCTGGTTACGATGTGCTGAGATCACAGCGGCTAGCGCGCGCTGCTGAACTTGATGTGATCCCGCACATTAGCGGTGCAGTAGAGTTTGAGCGGGTGGGTGCTGCCTGGGAAGAACTTGATACAGATTTTCAGCGCCACTATGCAAGGCGCATGGAAATTTATGCCGCAATGCTTGAGAACCTCGACTTCCACATCGGACGTTTAGTTGAGTATCTGGAGAGCATAGGAGAGCTGGATCAGACCATTATCCTTTTTATGTCTGACAATGGCGCAGAAAGTGATGAAGTGGAATTAAATCCGACCTTCGCGAAAATTATCAGTCGCAGGGGACTGGATAATTCATTGGAAAGGCTAGGTAGGCCTGGCTCATATGCCTCCTATGGACCTGGATGGGCGCAAGCCAGTACTGCACCGTTCAGACATTTCAAAGGCTTAGTCACTGAGGGCGGTACGCGTGTCCCAGCTTTCATTTTGCATGGAGCGGGTTCGACTGAGTTTCGGATCGACAATCAGTACCTCAGCGTTATTGATGTCACGCCAACTATTCTTGAGCTGGCGAATGTAGAGCCTCCTGATGAAACGTATGGTGGCAGAAGCGTTGCGCCAATCGAGGGTCACTCGTTCGCGCGCGTGCTGTCAGGTAGCGTGGAGCCGGTATACGACGCTGATGATGCTTTTGTGATGGAAGTGCATGGCGGTCGATCGGTCCGACTTGGTCGATATAAGCTGGTTTGGGAGCAGCCGCCCGGTAACACCTGGTGGGGCTATCCGATACCAGACACCTGGTACCGCTGGCAGCTCTTCGATCTGGAAAAAGACCCCAGTGAGGCTAATGACATTAGCGAAACGCACCCGGAGCTAGTTCAAGAACTGATCGCTATCTGGGATGAATATGCTCAAAAATATGGTGTGGTGCGTGATAACCGTATCAGTAATTTCGAACACTGGACCTCCAGACCGTAAATATTCTGGCACTGATCGAAACGTAGTTGAATAAACGGCAAATGCTACGAATAGAGGCAAGATTCTGGTCGCGACTATCACATTAGAGAACTGCTTAAGCCCTAGCAAAAGCGCTCCCCTTTACGAGCATTCTCAAATGCTGACACCGGTTAATGGTAGTGGGTTGATAATGTTGGACGACATAGCGTAATGGTGGCCACTCTCGTCCTTGTCCCTGGTCTGTTATCTGACTCCCGAGTCTGGTTGCCGTTGTCGGAATCGGTCGGGAAGAAGATGCCCGTGTACCATGCGGCTCTTGCAGGGTACGACTCTTTGGCCGCAATGGCTAAATACATTTTGGGAGAGGTATCGGGCCCCATTGTTGCTGTTGGACACTCAATGGGCGGCCGCGTGTGTATGGAGATGGCGAGACTTGATCCCGAGCGTGTTATCGGATTGGTGCTTGCAGACACGGGCTACCATGGGCTGCGGGATGGCGAATTGAAAAAGCGGCAGGCGGTGGTCGATCTTGGTCACAAGAGCATGCCTACACTTGTCGATAGTTGGTTGCCTCCGATGGTGAACCTGGACCGTCACCGGGAAAGCGATTTAATGGGCAACCTTCGCCAGATGGCACTCCAGTTTGACTCGGTCACACATGAGTCATGGATTCGTGCTCTCATCAACCGCCCCGATGCTGGCTCCTATCTGCATGCGATTCACTGTCCTGTTCTCCTGATGACAGGGGACCGAGACAACTGGAGCCCAATCTCACAGCACCGCGAGATGGCCGAACTGCTGCCTGACTCCGAATTTGTCGTGATCGACGACGCCGGACATTTCGCACCTGTCGAACGGCCGTATGTCGTCTGTTCGAGCGTAATTGAATGGTTGGGCCGGCGGTTCCAATAAGTATGCGTAACGCCCGATTGTGATGACGGAGTCTGCGCTCTGAAACAGGGTGACTATGTGAGTACTTTCCCAAAAGGAATCAGAAGAAATTGATGCCAACGATGTTAAACAACAAATAGGATCCACAAAAATGATGTATTTTCTCGACAGATATCAGGAGCAGGGTTACGCGCTGCTGCGTATCACGACCTCCTTTATGTTTATGCTTCATGGCTCTCAAAAATTGCTAGGAATTCCACCGGCAGTTCGTGAGATGCCGTGGCATATCCAGTACGTCGCCGGCAGCATTCAACTCTTTTGCGGATTTCTAATTATGATCGGATTGCTGACGCGACCTGCTGGGTTTATGTCCAGTGGCTTGATGGCTGCAGCATACTGGACCGCACTCTTTTCTGTGGAAAAATGGCTGCCAATAATGAATCGTGGCGATGCTGCGGTCTTGTATAGCTTCATTTTCTTTTACATTGCGTGCAAAGGCCCAGGTATTTGGAGCGTCGAGCGTAGAAATTAAGAAGTGATTTGCGTTGATAATCAAAAAAATGGCATCGGTGACCCTCTACAGAACCACGACCCAAGTTGTTTCATTGTTACAAGTTGTTGAAGACGCTCCGTTGCAGTCATCGAGGCAATGATCGGTATGAAAAAAGGTGCTGCCGGACCGAATAATGGGGTCTGGGCCGCCAACGCCGACTGAGACAGCCCCATTGGTATCGTCATTATCGCGGCATAAATGACGCGGCAGACGCTTGCAAATCAGAACATCGAGGCAGTCTACGCGGATGGTGGCGTGCTGTGCCCGCCCTGTAGAGGGTACGGTCTCTGGCTACCCCAAAATGACAGCTCAGTCGCCTGTCATATCGGTTTCGATACGCAGTTGTCGAATCAGTAATTTCGAGCGTTGTAGGTCCAGACCCTGAACTATCAGATCAAATCGGCTCGACCCCTGCCCTGCGGCAAAAATATTCCCAAGCCCGATCGCGACCTAGCGACGAGAACTGTGTGTTGCGGGCTAATTCAACTTCGCGGTCGCTGAGTATTTTGGGTGTTTCACCAAATGACAGCGCCTGAGTCAGTAATCTCGCGTTTATCTCGAGGTAGACAGCGGAAATCACGGCCTCCTGCACCGCCGCACCAACGACAACTGCACCGTGCCCACGCATTAGCACGCAGGTGTTGTCGGCAAGCGTTGCAGCAAGATCTCTGCCTTTTTCCATCGTTCTGGCTAGCGTATCCGTATCACCAAACTTATCGGCAATATCCCAGACCGGCACATGCTTGCCGATGACCGAGGCAGTGTGAGTCAAGGGTACCAGCGGCTGAGAGGTCACGCCGTAAGGAACGACGGAGTAGGCATGATGGTGGATCACCGCATTCACATCCTCGCGCGCCTCATACACAGCACCATGGATCATGCGTTCACCGTAACCACGTCTGCCTTGTGCATCGATTGGCGTGCCGTCCAGTTCAAATTCAATTAGATCTGCATATTCGACCAGTGCCGGACTCAATGCGCGTGACATCACGTAGCGGTTTGGGTTGTCAGGATGACGAACACTGACGTGCCCGAATGCATCGACGACGTTCTCATTTGCGAGAATTCGATTCGCCGCAACGAGACGCTGAAACTCAATGTGCTCCGGCAGTGGTTTGGTGTCGTCCTGCGCCCAGGCAAATCGATTAAAGCCTAGACCTGTGGCTACTGCGCCCAGCGCAATCGTCCGGCATATTTCCCGACGCTCATTGTGAATATCGTCTTTAGTTTTCACTCGCCGTCGAACCCATTGTAGATTCTATTATCTTCCACAACAGCCACACCCACTTCTTCGGCATAGTCGTACCACTCGTCCACCAATTCTCGAGTCAGTTCCGGATCAGTCGAGGCAACGTCTCTTCGTTCATAAGGGTCAGAGCGTAGATCGTACAACTCCCACTTGGTATCCGAGTCTGGTTCTTTGGGCATCCGTAATAATTTCCAGTTGCCGCGCACCAGTGCTCGTTTACCGCTCAATTCCCAGCCAATTACCTCGTCGTTAGCATGCACGGAGCCATCCCCCACACGAAGGAGATCAAGGAACGAACTACCGCGCATGGCTAAAACAGGGCGGTTATTAAATTGACTGCCAGGATGTTTGGCGCCGGCTAGTTTTAGGAGGGTCGGCATCACGTCCTGCATTGTGAGATATGCCTGTGAAATACGTCCGGGCTTATGTATCGAACTGTGGTTTGCAAATGCAGCGACTCGCACGCCGCCCTCTGTCATCGCTCCTTTAACGCCACGAAACGGCGCCATACCAGCCTCTGCCCAGCCCTGGCCGTAAGCGACGAAGGAGTTGTTCGCCCCAATATTCTCAACAGAATTATCATAGTTGTTGGCATATTCTGGACGGAATCTGGACGCCGTACCGTTATCGGACATGAATAAGATGAAGGTATTGTGAAGCTGATTCGTCTCTCGGAGATAATCAATCAGGCGTCCAATGTGGAAATCCATATTGCCAATCATTGCGGCATAGATTTCCATTACTTTTTCATTGCGTCGTTGCTCTTCCGAATCGAGTGAGCTCCAAGGTGCAGACTGTCGTTTGTAATTTTTCATATCAGGAGCAACTGACAGTATTCCGAGATCTGCCGCGCGCATGACGCGGCGATCGCGGATGATGTCGTAGCCCTCTGCGTACTCGCCTGCATATTTGTCTCGCCAATCCTCTGGTACCTGCAATGGAAAGTGAGGAGCGCTCAGAGCAAGATAGGCGAAGAACGGTTGCGGATCATGGCGATCAGCGTCGATGTATTCGATGATTTTGTTAGTGAATGTCTTGGTCGAGAAATAATCTGGAGCTAGCTTAGCTACGACGTCCCAATTCTCGCGGAATACCAGCGGATCTGCTCGCGGAATACCGCCATGAGCAACGAGATCGTCGGGGGGCAGGTGCACCGCTGAGGCAGTTGTGTGGACAAAGGATCTCTCAAATCCGCGCCCCGCCGGGTTGTGCTCTTCTACGAATGCCCTGCCAAGATCCCACTTGCCCGCCATATAGGTGTGATAGCCAGCGTCGCGAAGCACCTCAGGTAGCGCGGCCACGCGATAGCTCAAGTAGCCCTCGTATCCAGGCATGGCATAGCCTGGGGTGTCGGGAGAGGGCACGCGACCGTTGTCAAAGTCGCGTTTTAGATACATAGAGCCCATGCCCGCTTCATGATTGCTCATTCCAGACAAAAGCATAGCGCGGGCGGGCGCGCAGAGCGGCGCCGCGTGGAAATTATTGAAGCGTACTCCCCCGTAGGCGAGTGCATCGAGGTTGGGCGTCGGGATCTCTCCACCAAAAGAGCCAAGATCAGTAAAACCCATGTCATCTGCCACGAAGAGAAGAATATTAGGACGATCTGCGGGCGCCGATGCGGATGAAATCTCCTGAGCCGAAGCCTGCGTGTCACTGCTTGGCTGGCAGCCCATAAGCGTCAGTGAAGCGAGGCTGGTTCCGAAAAAGACACCGAGAGGTAGTAGCTTCATGACAAGATTACCTGGCAGCAGGGGAAAGCATTTTGGTGAAACGAAAACGACAGTTTCATCAGGTGGGTCTAGTAGGGTGCGTGGCACTCTACTGGAATGAATTCGTAGTCTTCTTTATAAAGTTTTTTCCAGACCATCTCCCACGGCTCGTATAAATTTACCGGGTCGTTTATGCTCATCTCCATCTCGACCATCGGTCCCTGAGTCGGATCATCAAGACGTCGATAGGTTTCAACTGTCGTCACTAGGTTGCTGAGCTGGTTGCCGTATGATCCACTAGGCCCCGCAGGGATATGGGTTGATTCAATGATTAACTTGCCGTCCTCGTAGCGACCCACCGAACGTCCTAGTTTCACCAGTGGATCTCCGGGCTTTGCGGCGTTTCGGTTGTCCAAGTAAACCGTGCGTATGCCGCCATATTCCTCGTAGGACAAAACGACTCGATCGTCAAACTGCTCGATACGCACCGTATGCGGGGTAAAACCGGCCTGACGGATCAGTGTAGGGTCTTCGCAGGCCACTTGCGGATCCTTGGCGGGGTCCCATTTTGCCTGCAATGCCTGACCGACTTCGTTGAACGGCGGCTCTCGATGGCTCAGAAAGCTGGGTTTGCCGCGCCCTCGACCCCAATTACCGCCTAGGTTCGGTCGATCGTCGTCAAGCTTTTGGGGAATTGAAACGATATCCGCCGATGCCGTTTCGGAGCCAGCGTTAAAGTTGTGGCGGCCGGGGGTGGCGAGTACGACACGCGTTTTGGGATCAAGGATTTCTGCATTTTCCAGAGAGATCATTGGCTTGTCGTTGCGCCCCGCGTTGCCAGTAATGCGCAAAAGGTCGCCGGGCTTCAGGGTTTTGTTTGACCACCCTGCCTTCCTGAGTGCGGTAGCAGAAGGGCCTTCGACCATCCACTTGGTTTCTTCACCATTTGGATCGCGGACCATCATGTATACGATAACGTGAGGATTCCTGAACACGTACCGGTCGACGACGCCTTCTTTGACAATCTCTTTTTTTATGAAGGAAGCGGCGAACGAGTGATGCGCGTGTGACAGTTGCGCCACTCCAGCCAAAAGGGAGACCACCGCAAATAGGGTCAGAACTTTTCGTGCGATCATTCAGCGTTTACCTGTGAGCTTTGGCGGATAATCATGAGTTCTATTTGTAGTGTTCAGCGGCCGTTTAGACCCTTTAGAACAGTAACCAAAACTCGAAGGCCAATTGTGCAGAAATTGTGGATAGCGCTTACGCCCTGCAATTACCCTTGTAGCTGTCTTTAGCTGTAAAATTAAACTGTTTTAGTCCGTAAAGCGAGTCAGTCGCGGGAATCTACGAGCGCTATGCGTATCAGAATCGGGCATCGTTTGTTCATTGGCTTTCTGCTGGCGACGGTTATCGTGCTGGCACTGATGACAGTGCTGACACGTTGGTATTTTCATCGCGGTTTTATCGAGTACGTTAACGAATCGGAGGTTGACCGGCTGCGCTTTCTCTCGGCAAATCTCGAGCGATTCTATGAAAAAGAGCGCAGTTGGGACGTCCTAGAGGGAGATCAAGAGAGATGGCGCAAACTCTTAGCGCCGCCGCCCGCCTTTGAGAGACTTGATAACATCAGTTCACCTGATTCACGTTACGAGATAGACGTGTCAGAAGACCCGTTTGCAATTTCACCGCGTGTCACAGTGCTCGATCGTCACGGTAACCACTTGTTCGGGCCCCCTATCAGCAATGGTGCTACGCAGACCGTGCCGATCCTCTTCGGCGACGAAGTTGTTGGCAATCTGCAGGTAAGTCCACTGCGGACACTGGCGCGCGAAGTCGACACGAGCTTCGCACAGGAGCAGAACGACTGGTACCTGGGATCCGCATTAGCCGCGATTCTTCTGGCGGGCATACTTGCTGCTATTTTCGCGCGCCCGATGTTGCTACCAATCTTAGAGTTGACTCGAGGTACACGCGCGCTCACAGGTGGTAAGTATTTTCAGCGAATCAACGTCGAGTCTCAGGACGAAATCGGTGACCTTGCACGCGATTTTAATACGCTCGCTCAGACACTAGAGAGACATGAGGAATTGCAACGAGAGTGGATAGCCAATATATCGCATGAACTCCGCACACCGCTGACGATTCTGCGTGGCGTACTTCATGGCATTGAAGACGGCGTATGCGAATTAAATGAGGCCACTCGTAAGTCGCTTGCCAGTGAGGTGGACAGACTCACCAAGCTCGTAGACGATATATATGACCTGTCAGTATCGGACATTGGTGCGCTGCGCTATCGAAAAGAGACTAACGACGTCACCGATATTCTCTCGGAGATCATTGAGATGTTCGAGGTGCGAATTGCTGATGCCAAGCTAACCCTCAGACTAGAGCCACCAGCTGGGCCTCTCTTTGCCTTGGTCGATCGCGGTAGACTGGGGCAGCTCTTCACCAATCTAGTTGAGAATTCAATTCGCTACACGAACGCCGGTGGGCAGATTCTTATATCTTGCAAAACAAACGGGCGCAGCTTGAAGATCGATTTTGAGGATTCCGCACCCGGTGTCGCCATGGAGCAGTTACCGCGTCTGTTTGACCGTTTATACCGTGCAGACAGCTCGCGGCGACGATCAACCGGAGGCGCGGGACTTGGTCTCGCGATCTGTAAAAATATCGCGCAAGCCCATGCGGGAGAAATCTCCGCTAGCCAGTCGGCGCTCGGCGGTCTCCGTATTCGAGTCATGCTGCCTATCGATCCAAACGCCGGAAGCTAATTGTCGATGACTGCGCAAAACAAGCCTGTTGCCACCTCAGCACCCATACTTGTGGTCGAGGATGAGCCGAAGATTGCCAACTTGGTGATCGACTATTTGAAACAGGCCTCCTATCCGACGCATTGGCTCGCTGACGGCCAAAAGGTCGTTGAGTGGGTGCGCCAGAATTCGCCAAGGCTGATTCTGCTCGATATCGTTTTGCCTTCGAAAGACGGTATTGAAATTTGCAAGCAGATTCGAGCTTTTTCGACCGTGCCAATCGTCATGCTCACGGCTCGGGTCGAGGAAATCGATCGGCTGTTGGGGTTCGAGCTTGGTGCAGATGACTACATTTGCAAGCCATTCAGTCCGCCTGAGCTATTAGCACGCATTCGGTCTATATTGCGCCGGGTGGCGGCAACTCAACCTGCGCAGAGTAGCTACCTAGGTCTTGCGTTAGACGAGGAGCAGCATCGAGCCACAATTAATGGGCAACCGATCAATCTCACGCCGGTCGAGTTCCGTCTGCTCGCGGTACTACTGAAGTGCCCGGGGCGAGTTTATTCACGCGCCTATCTTATGGAGGACATTTATGCCGACAATTTCGATGTCAGTGATCGTTCAATCGATAGTCACGTAAAAAACCTGCGCAAGAAAATACGTCAGTTTCTTCCCGATGAGGACGTCATTCAAACCATATACGGCGTGGGATACAAGCTCGAGTGAACCCTCCATAAATCCTCCATAAAAGTTCATTAGCGTGTGGGCTATAGCTGAGAGGGCACCACATCTGGGTATCTTAACGAAACGCGCCTTCGTGATGATGGTTTGCTGAGCCTCTCAACCTTCAAATTTTTGACGCTTTTAAAATAAGTGTCTAGGTAACGAAGTTGATTGCGTCTCTGGGTGCTGATCCCCTTACACGCGTTCTATTGATTCTTGCTGCGAGCATGCTATCAGTCACGCGGGCGACTTACGCGCAGATTCCTGCGTCGACGACAGATCCTAGTAAAGTCACTGAAATCGTCCGCCTTGCCGCGCCTCCGCGACTTGATGGTGTGCTCGACGATGAAGTCTGGCAGACGGCTGCTTCAATCACTGACATGCATCAGGTTTTTCCGCTCAATCATGTGCCTGCTACTGAAGACACCGAGATTCTGCTCGGCTATGACGACAAATTTCTCTACGTCGGAGCACGGCTTTTCTACTCGGACCGCGAACAGATTACGGCTCGGGTCATGGCGCAGGGTGAGTCGATTCAATTCGACGACGCAATTGCGATCATTCTCGACACCTTCAACAATAAACGGACTGGCTACCAGTTTGCAGTCAACCCTAACGGTGTTCGCGACGATGGCGTATTTGAAACTCCGGCTGCGCTGAATCGCGACTGGGAGGGCGTCTGGGTTGCAGAAACCGCCTTGAGCAGCGAGGGCTGGACGGCCGAGTTCGCTATTCCGTTCAGGACACTCAATTTTGATGCAAACAACACTGAATGGGGCTTTGCAATCGAGCGCAAGATCGCTCGCACGCAGGAGGAAATAGCGTGGGTGTCATATAACCTGCAGGTGAATCCTGGCTCGAGCGGCCGCATTACCGGGCTCAGTGGGATGGACCAAGGCCTCGGCATCGACATTATTCCCTCTCTCGTAGCCACAGAGAGCCACGATTTTCAGAGTGGTGCTGGCGATTCGGATATCGATCCCTCACTGGACGTCATATACAAGATTACGCCTTCACTAACCGGGGCGTTGACGCTAAATACAGACTTTTCTGCAACAGAAGTTGATGATCGCCAGATCAACCTGACTCGTTTTTCATTGTTCTTTCCAGAGAAGCGTGACTTTTTTCTGCAGGATGTCGACATCTTTTCGTTCGGAGGCCTGGATCGCAACGGCATCCCGTTTTTTTCTAGGAGCATCGGTCTTGACAATAAAAATCAACCCGTAGACCTAGAGGTCGGTGCCAAACTGACTGGTCGCGTTGGTCGCTGGAATATTGGTGTGCTCGGCGTGGCACAGGATGAGTATGAGGGAGTCGAAGCCTCAAATTTGTTTGTCGGACGCGTTTCGGCCAACGTTCTGGAAGAGTCGAGTGTTGGTCTCATCGTTACGGACGGCGATCCACGCAGTAACTTAGATAACTCGCTCGTCGGCTTCGATTTTCGCTATCGCAACACGCGACTGCCATCAGGGCGAACCTTGCAGGGCGAGTTCTGGTACCAGCAGTCGAATACTGAGGGTATCGATACGGATGACGAGGCTTTTGGTTTTAGGGTCTCGTCGCCTAATGAAGTTGGACTGAAGGGCCGTTTCAGCTACTCGCGCATTGAAGAAAACTTCAATCCGGCGCTGGGATTTGTTAACCGGTCTAATGTCGAGCAAATCGAGGCGCAGGCCGCTTTCGTGCGCCGGCTGGAGGGGCATCGCTTCCTTCGCACCATTGAGCA
>Ga0181604_10000347_pt1 | contig 42049 bp, 47 predicted proteins | sample 041ome_12_FD_148663 | JGI IMG/M metagenome (GOLD analysis project Ga0181604, IMG submission 148663) | Coastal salt marsh microbial communities from the Groves Creek Marsh, Skidaway Island, Georgia - 041410US metaG (spades assembly) | ecosystem: Environmental > Aquatic > Marine > Intertidal zone...
GATTCAAAGGATCACAGCTGAGGGACGTTATACTACTGTTTCGTCCAACCCTTTTCGGAAATATGATGCGTCATCACTTGAAATACGGCTTCTATAGATAAATCACTGACATCAATTTCTAGGGCATCAACGGCTTTGGTCAAAGGAGCTATGGCTCGAGTAGAATCTTGGTGATCTCTTGCTTTTACATTTTGAAGTACCGCTTCATAAGATTCATCTATCCCATCCGCCAATTGTTCATTAAACCTTCGGCGGGCACGAATTTCGGGTGAGGCAGTAAGAAAGAATTTACATTCTGCTTTGGGAAAAACAACCGTACCAATGTCTCGACCATCCATCACTACACCCTTGTCCTCCCCCAGTTGCTGTTGTATATCAAGCAAAAAGGAACGAATTTCCGGGAGTACAGCAACGGCACTTACCTTAGCATTGATTTCAGGGTTTCGAAGGGCTTGGGTAACATCCACTCCATTTAGAAAAGTGCGCTGACCCGAAGGTGTTTCCTCAAAATGAATTGAAATTTCCGATAGTGAGGCAACAAGAAGAGGCACATTGATTTCCCCCTTGGGATGTTGTTCCAAACCAAAAAAAGTAATCGCTCTAAACATAGCCCCGGTATCAATATAGATATAATCCAAAGCTTTGGCCAAGCGTTTGGCTAAGGTGCTTTTACCTGTAGCAGCAGCACCATCAATAGCAATATTGATTTTATTCATAGGTTAAAAATACATGAATTTTTAACATGCTTATTTTGGATTAGAAAAAAAGGAGGATGTTATGAAACTATGCAGAAAAGTTTTTGGCATTTACAACATCTTGAGCAGTAATGGCATGAGACAAAACTTCGTGCATCTCTTTAACATAATGAAATTTAAGTCCTTTCAAATAGGAGTCTTTAATTTCTTCAATATCTTTTCTATTGTCCTCACAAAGGATAATTTCTTTAATATTAGAACGTTTTGCTGCGAGTATTTTCTCTTTGATACCACCAACGGGAAGCACCTTGCCTCTCAAGGTGATTTCTCCAGTCATGGCCAGATTTTTCTTTACACGTTTTTGAGTAAACAAAGACACCAAAGAGGTCAACATGGTAATGCCAGCACTAGGGCCATCTTTAGGCGTTGCCCCCTCGGGAACGTGAATATGTATATTGTATTGATCAAAATTAAAATCAGACAAGCCCATCAAGTCCGCATTGGCTTTGATGTATTCCATGGCTATGGTAGCAGATTCTTTCATGATTTTGCCCAAATTCCCCGTAATACTCAAATTGCCTTTTCCCTTAGAAATAGCGGATTCAATAAATAAAATATCCCCTCCGACAGAAGTCCACGCCAAACCAGTAACAACCCCAGCCACATGATTATTTTCATAAAGGTCTCGGTTCACTTTGGCTGGTCCTAAAATAGTAGTCAAATCTTCCAAGTCGGGATCGATTTTATAATCTTCCTCCATGGCAATCGATTTAGCAGCATAACGGACGGTTTTAGCCACTTGTTTTTCCAAGCCCCGCACCCCCGACTCTCGGGTATAGCTTTCTACAATTTTGTCCAAGACCGCCTTTTTAAGTCGGAGTTGGTTTTTTTTCATCCCGTGTTCTTTGAGCTGTTTGGGAAGTAAAAACTTTTGTGCAATGGAAGTTTTTTCTTCCAACGTATAACCACTCACATTGATGATTTCCATACGATCGCGTAGGGCTGGATGGATGGGGCTCAAGCTATTGGCAGTCGCTACAAAAAGAACTTTGGAAAGATCGTAGCCCATTTCCAAAAAGTTATCATAGAAAGATTCATTTTGCTCGGGATCTAATACTTCCAACAGCGCTGATGCAGGATCACCTTGCGCTCCCGTGGAAAGCTTGTCAATCTCATCCAAAACAAAAACCGGGTTGGAAGTCCCTGCTTTTTTCAAACTTTGAATAATTCTTCCTGGCAAAGCACCAATATACGTTTTTCGATGCCCTCTGATTTCTGCTTCATCGCGCATTCCTCCCAAAGAAATACGAACATATTCCCGCCCCAACGCCTCCGCTATGGATTTCCCCAAGGAGGTCTTCCCTACTCCCGGAGGACCATAGAGACATAGAATGGGCGATTTCATGTCGTTGCGAAGTTTTAAAACAGCAAGGTATTCAATAACTCGTTTTTTGACTTCTTCCAAACCAAAATGATCACGATCCAATATTTTTTGGGCGCGTTTTAAATCAAAATTATCTTCCGAAAATTCATCCCAAGGGAGCTCAAGAAAAAGATCCAAATAATTCCGCTGGATGGAATACTCAGCCACTTGTGGGTTCATGCGTTGCAGTTTGTTCAATTCCTTGTCAAAATGAGTACCCACCTCCGCATTCCAAATCTTTTCTTTGGCACGGGCTTTCATTTCTTCAATTTCTTCTTCATAGGAAACCCCACCCAATTCCTCTTGTATGGTTTTCATTTGTTGGTGCAAATAATACTCCCGTTGTTGGGAATCCATCTCTGAACGAACACGGGATTGAATATCATTTTTCAATGCCAATTTTTGGTATTCTTCGTTCATGTGCTTAAGACACATCAACGCACGCTGGTGCAAACTAACCTCCGACAGTATCTGCTGTTTTTCCTTCACGGAAACATTCATGTTGGAAGACACAAAATTGATTAGAAAAGAAGGGGTCTGTATATTTTTTATTGCAAAAGAGGCCTCCGAAGGGATGTTGGGATTCTCTTGTATGATCTGCAATGCCAAGTCTTTGATGGAGTCAATGGTGGCAAGAAATTCTTTGTCATTTTTTTTAGGCAATGCCTCATCCACCGGTTCAATTTGTGCTTTTAGGTAGGGTTTTTCCTCGACGATGCTTTTGATTGTGAATCGTTTTTTTCCTTGAATAATGATGGTCGTATTCCCGTCGGGCATTTTTAAAACCCTGAGAATTTGTGCAACCGTTCCCAAACTATAGATGTCATTAGGCCCCGGATTTTCGATGCTTTCATTGCGTTGCGCAACCACACCAATGATTTTATCTCCTTTGTTGGCATCTCTTATAAGTTGGATGGACTTATCCCGCCCGGCTGTAATGGGGATAACTACCCCCGGAAAAAGCACCGTATTTCGTAAAGGTAAGATAGGAACAGTATCGGGAAGGACTTCGTTTTCTAATGCTTCTTCGTCCTCGGTGGACATCAAAGGAATTAAATCCGCTTCGGATTCTAAATCTTGCAATGACAAGTTGTCAATGGAATTAAAAATAGATCTCGCCATTTCTTTTTGTTTAGGTCATAATGTCATTAATCGGAATAAAAAACGAGCGTCTGCCCGATTCCCTTGTCCAATTATTAATCAACACTAAGTAGTGGCAATAGTTGTGCCATGAAATTTGTATGATTTTAAGTGTAACAATATTTAATTTATCTTCTCTTAGATTATGAACGATGTAATTTGAATTATAAAAAACAACATATAGAAACGCTTATTCTAGCTTGTCAAAGGAATGATCAAAAAGCTCAAATGGAACTCTATCAACGTTATAACAAAAAACTTTTTTACAGTGCCTACCGAATTGTAAAGAACACTGAGGATGCACTGGATGCGGTTCAAGAGGGTTTTATTACTGCTTTTCAAAAGTTAGGACAGTATCAAGCCTCGGGAAGTTTTGAAGGTTGGTTGCACAAAATTGTGGTTCGAAAAAGCATCCATTACTACCAAAAAAACAATCGCTATTCCCACGATGATGCTTTAGAAAACCAATTGGAGCTGAGCGAATCTCCTTTAGAAACGGAAGATCGGGGATGGAATTTGGAAGCAGGGCAATTGGATGATGCACTCAGCCAACTCAATGAACGCTACCAACTGATCCTAAAATTGTATTATTTGGAAGGTTTTGATCATGAAGAAATCAGCGAAATCACTCAATGGAGTGCTGCCAACTGCAGAACCACCCTGTCTCGGGCACGAGAACAATTGAAAAAATATTTAAAATGAACGAAAATCAACTTAAAGCGGCTTTTAAAAATTGGGAGCACCAACAACACTATCCAGAACTTCCCGAAGATCACGAAGACGTTTTTTTAGCAAAGCTTAATGCACAAAAATCCTCGCGTAAAAGAACGTATCCATGGCAGTGGGCAGCTGTGTTACTGCTCTGCTTGAGTGTGGGAGCCGGGGTTTGGAATTCACTTCTCCCCCCTCCTAGTAAAGAAGTTGCCAGTTTTCAGCAAGCCGAAGCTTATTTTACCCAACTTATAAATTATCAATTGGATACTATTGAAAAGCAATCCCTTCCGGAAGGAAAAAAGTTTATGGAAAGCTACCAAAAACAGATCCATCGCCTACAGGGGGACTACCAACAGTTGTATGAACAATGGGAGAATCAACCGCAGCAGCCTCAATTGATTCAAGCATTGATTGCCAACTTACAAACCCAATTGGAGCTACTCACTGAATTACAAGAACAAATCATATATTTTAAAAATAACAAAAATGAAGAAGCAATACTCTAAACTCAGCCTTGCATTCCTCCTGCTCGTGGGAACCGTAGATAGTCTTTACGCTACTTTCCAAGAACGCAGTAAAACCCTTCACAGAACCATGGAAGTCAATGCAGATGCCTTGGTTCGGATTGAAAATGCCTTTGGCGATTTGAACATCAGCAGTTGGGATCAAAATGAGGTGGTCATCGATGTGGTCATCACGGTGAATGGACGAAGCTCAAAAAGCGTACAGGAAAAACTCGATGCCATTGATGTCGAATTTTCGTTGGAACCCAGTCGTGTAGAAGCCGTCACTCGAGTGGAAGAAGGTTGGGGATTTAAATGGTTTTCTAGCAATTCCATAAATTACAAAATCGATTATACCGTAAAACTCCCCCTCAGCAATTCTGTAGATTTAAAAAATGACTACGGCAGCATTCGATTGAACCGATTGAAAGGTCATGCCAAGATTCGTTGTGATTATGGAAAGCTGATTATTGGCGAGCTTTTGGCCGAGGACAACGAACTTTCCTTTGATTATACTTCCAATTCCAGTTTTGACTATATCGAAAGCGGAAGTATAAACGCCGACTATTCCGGATTTGATTTGGAAGAAGCCGGAAAGATTCGCTTAAATGCAGATTACACCAACGCCTATTTTCATAAAATTGGGCAATTAGATTTTAAAAATGACTACGGCAAAATTGAGATTGATGCGGTAGCTGTGTTGCGGGGAAGTGGAGATTACTTGACCGTCAGCTGTGGCTCCGTACATCAACAACTCGACTTACAAAATGAATTTGGTTTAATCCGCGTTAATCATATTTACCCCGAGGTGAAAGAAGTACAAATTGATGCTTCCTATACCGGAATTCAACTCGGCATCAACACCCAATGGGCTTTTGATTACACAGTCGATTTGGAATACGCCAGTTTTAAATCTACTGTTCCATTAGAACACACCGTTGAACGAATTAAATCCACCGAAAAATTTTTTAGTGGAAAATCTTTCGATCGTCCCAATAATGCAACCCTCAACATCACTTCCGAATATGGAAGTGTTAAGTTTAACGCTACTAACCCCTAATTATTTAATCTTATGAAAACAAAACTCATTCTTATTGCACTAAGCCTCATGTTATTCCCAATCGCACAACTTGTTGCCCAACAATCTGAACAGCGCAATGTTGGCCCCTATGAGGGCATCCATGTGGCGGGAAGCTATGATGTAAAATTGATCGCAGGAAATGAAGGAACCCTCCAACTCAAGGGCGATGCCGATGATCTTGAAATGATAGAAACTAAAGTAAAAAATGGCACCTTAATCATCCAGCAAAAAAAGCAATCTTGGTATAAAAGTTGGAACTCTGGCAAGGTTTATATCACAGTTCCAGTGGAACAAATTGATCATGTCAATTTAAGTGGTTCGGGAGACATCGCCGCAACTTTCCCTTTAGAAGCTGATGAATTTGAAGTAATCCTTTCTGGATCCGGAGATATAGTGCTGGGCACAGCAGTGCAAACGTTAGAGGCAACTGTTACGGGTTCCGGTGAAATCCAGTTGAAAGGAACAGCGTTGGACGTGGATTATACGCTCACAGGTTCGGGGGATATCAACGCGCAGGCACTGAAAGCAGATATAGGTAGTGCTAAAATCACTGGTTCAGGAGATATAAGCATGTATGCAAAAACAAAAGTGAATATTACTGTCACTGGATCGGGCGATGTGGTGTGTTATGGCAACCCAAAACAACAGAAATCAAAAGTCACCGGATCAGGAGATATTCGTATTCGCGACTAGGATAAAGTTTTGCTTCGAGGAACACGAAAAAGCATAAACGCTCCGAACATAAAAAAGAGCATAAAAAACAAAATGGCATTCCGCATACTTCCGGTAATTTGATCAATAACTCCAAAGAGGGACATCCCGATGATGATTCCAATTTTTTCAGTTACATCATAAAAACTAAAAAAGGAGGTCGTGTCTTGCGTTTTGGGGAGTAATTTGGAATAGGTGGAGCGTGACAAGGCTTGCAATCCACCCATGACCATACCCACCATCCCGGCCACGGTATAGAATTCTACTGGCGTATGAATAGTATAGGCATAAAAACACAACATCGCCCAAATAAAATTGATGACAATCAATACCCGTAAGTTGCCAAAGCGTTCGGAGGCACGGGCAGTCAACAAAGCTCCTAAAATTCCAACAATCTGGATTAAAAGAATGCTGATAATGAGTCCCATGGTTTTTTCTCCGGCACTCCCCCACGCAATTTCTTCTTCGCCAAAATAAGCGGCTACCAATAAAACCGTTTGAAGCGCCATGCTATACATGTAAAAGGCGGGTAAAAAGCGTTTTAATCCTTTGTGTTGTTCCAATTGCAACCAAACCGATCGAAGTTCACGATAGCCGTTCCAAAAAATATCTTTAGTGACTTTGACTTCATGATTGCCCTTGGGTAAATAATAAAATGAATATTGACTAAAAACAATCCACCAGATCCCAACCGAAAAAAACGAATAGCGCATGGCTTTCATTGCCGCTTCTTCCGCTGTTCCGGTAATACCAAACCAGTTGGGATACATGACCATGGCCAAATTGGAAAGTAGTAAAATAACACTTCCTACATACCCCATGGAAAACCCTCGTGCACTGACCCGGTCTTGTTGTTCTGGATGCGCGATGTCGGGTAAATAGGAGTTGTAGAAAACCAAGCTCGACCAGTACCCAATCAACCCAAAAAAATAGATGATTAATCCCAAATAAATGGTTTCTAGTTGAAATAGATATAAACCCATGCAACTGATTGCTCCCAGATAGACAAAGAGTTTCATAAACCGTTTCTTATTGCCTATATAATCGGCAATTCCGGATAAAATGGGAGACATCAAAGCAACCACCAAAAAAGCCGCAGCAGTAACAAAACTGATCATGGCTGTGTTTTTCACATCATAACCAAAAACAGCAATGGTATTGATTTCTGAAAATAATGCTCCAAAATAGATAGGGAAAATCGCTGATGATATGACCAGTGGATAGACGGAATTCGCCCAATCGTAAAAAGCCCATGCATTGATTAATTTTTTACTTCCTTTTTCTAAAGGAATTTTTAGCGATAGCATCCAATAAATTTAATTCCCCAAGGTAATAAAAAACAACGCGTTTATGAGTTAGGGTTGGGAATTGATTTTTTGAGCAAGTGTTTTCGCTTCCGCTGCCCAGTTTTTTAAATTGTCAATGCGCCGTTGATTGGAAGGATGTGTACTTAACAATTCGGGTGGGGATTTGCCTTGCGAAGCAGCTTTCATGCGTTCCCATAATTTGGGTGCCTCATTCACATCATAGCCGGCAATGGCCATTAATTCCAAGCCGATTTTATCCGCTTCGGATTCGTGTTTTCTACTGAATGGAAGTACCGCTCCCACGGTCGATCCGATGCCATAGGCGGTTAGTATGGCTTTTCGTTTTTCTTCGGGTTGTTTTTCTGTAGCTTTTATCGCAACAGCACTCAAGCCTTTTTGCGCCAAACTAATAGACATCCGCTGTCCTCCATGATCGGCAAGGGCGTGCGCCACCTCATGCCCCATGATGGCAGCAATTCCGGCATCGTTTTTGGCAATTGGAAGAATGCCTGTATAAAATACGATCTTTCCACCGGGCATACACCAAGCATTGCGTTGGTCGTTTTTTACCAAATTGTAATCCCAAGCGTATTCTTTCAGATATTCCGGATATCCTTTATAGGCAAAATAACGTTGCGCCGCAGCTGCAATTTTCTTGCCGATGGTCGCAATTTTTGCTTGTTCAGTGGTTCCGCGGATGACTTCGTTTTCACTCAAAAACGAATTGTATTGTTGCAAAGCCATGGGAAACAGTTGCTTGTTAGAAAAGGCGTTAAAGGTTTTCTTACCCGTCAAGTGGTTGACTTTACAAGCCGAAAACATAAGTATCATTAAAAGAAAAGACAGGGGTCTCATGGGTTAAATTTTATTTGATAAAAATAATGAATCTCCACTTTATGTGTATGTTAAATTTTAATAAAGAAATTCTCCAGCCTCATCGCATGGAAAAAAGTTTTCTAATTTTGGTAAAAATTGAATCATGAAAAAATTTGTTCCCCTACTGCTCTTGACTTTTTTAATTTCCTGTAAAGGGAATTCTCAAAATAAAGAAACACCCAATAAAGCCTATCCCGTCAGTAAAACGGATGCCGAATGGAAAGAAATCCTTTCCCCCTTGGCCTATGACGTCCTGCGGCATGCAGCCACTGAACGTGCTTTTACGGGACCCTTGACCTATAATAAGAAAACCGGAGTTTATGTATGTGCCGGTTGTCAAACACCCTTATATGAATCGCAATACAAATACGATTCTGGATCGGGCTGGCCTTCGTTTGACCGAGGAATAGAAGAACATTTGGAGTACGATGTTGATTATAAAATTGGTTATCCGCGATCGGAATTAAAATGTAATACCTGTGGTGGGCATTTGGGACATGTCTTTAACGATGGTCCCAGAAATACGACCGGAAAACGTCATTGTATCAACTCTGCTGCATTAGCTTTTATTCCTACCGATGAAAAAAAATAATTATCCCGTACAAAAAACAGAAGCCGAATGGCGGGCACAATTGAGTGCTGATGAATATCGAATATTAAGAGAAAAGGGAACCGAATATGCTTTTACGGGAGTTTATAACGATCATTTTGAAAAAGGCGTTTATTGTTGCAAAGGATGTGGACAAGAACTCTATGATTCCAGCAATAAATTTGACAGCCACTGTGGTTGGCCTTCCTATGATGCTGCCCTTCCCGGTGCCCTTGAATTTATAAATGATGAAAGTCATGGGATGCGGCGTACCGAAATTGTTTGTGCGCGTTGTGGAGGGCATCAGGGGCATGTGTTTAACGACGGTCCCACCGAAACCGGAGAACGGTATTGTGTGAATGCCGCAAGTATTGATTTTCTACCCAAAGAAAAATAAGCTTCCATATTCCCCTCACTTTTGTAAATTTGCAGCGAATTTAAAACACACTTCATGAGTTCATACGATATTATCATAGTAGGCAGTGGCCCGGGAGGGTACGTAACCGCCATACGCGCCTCACAATTGGGTCTTAAAACCGCCATAGTAGAAAAGGAAAGTTTGGGAGGGGTGTGTTTGAATTGGGGCTGTATTCCCACCAAAGCCCTTTTAAAATCGGCACAAGTTTTCGACTATTTAAAACATGCTGGTGATTACGGTTTGAGTGTAAAAGAATACGACAAAGATTTTGACGCTGTAGTCAACCGAAGCCGGAATGTGGCTGCGGGGATGAGCAAAGGTGTACAATTTTTGATGAAAAAGAATAAAATTGATGTCCTTAACGGTTTTGGAAAAGTACTTCCCGGAAAGAAAGTCAGTGTAACTTTAGATAGTAAAACCGAAGAATACAGTGCTTCGCATATTATACTTGCCACTGGTGCACGATCCAGAGAACTCCCTGCGCTGCCTCAAGACGGAAAAAAAGTAATTGGCTATAGAGAAGCAATGACCCTGCCTAAGCAACCCAAAAAACTCATCGTAGTGGGATCGGGTGCCATTGGTATTGAGTTTGCCTATTTCTACAACGCCATGGGGACTGAAGTCACCATTGTTGAATATTTGGATCGTATAGTGCCCGTAGAAGATGAAGACGTTTCCAAACAATTGGAACGCTCCTTTAAAAAGAGCGGCATTAACATCCTGACCAGTGCCGAAGTAACGGCTGTGGATACCCAAGGAAAAGGCGTTACTGCCACCATAAAAACTAACAAAGGAGAGCTACAACTGGAAGCAGATGTGGTACTTTCTGCCGTTGGAATTAAAACCAATATTGAAAATCTCGGTCTAGAAGATGTGGGAATTGCGGTCGATCGCGATAAAATTCTCGTCAATGATTTTTACCAAACCAATATCCCCGGATATTATGCCATTGGCGATGTTACTTCCGGACAGGCTCTGGCACATGTGGCTTCGGCAGAGGGAATTTTGTGCGTGGAAAAAATTGCAGGCCAGCAGGTGGAAGCCTTGGATTATGGAAATATTCCCGGATGTACCTACTGCTTTCCCGAGATTGCTTCCGTCGGAATGACCGAAGCACAAGCCAAAGAAAAAGGCTTCGACATCAAAGTGGGAAAATTTCCTTTTTCCGCATCCGGAAAAGCGCAAGCAGGAGGAAATTCCGAAGGTTTTGTCAAAGTGATTTTTGATGCCAAATACGGCGAATGGCTGGGCTGCCACATGATTGGTGTAGGCGTGACCGATATGATTGCTGAAGCCGTTTTGGGAAGAAAACTGGAAACTACAGGTCATGAGGTACTCAAAACAGTGCACCCCCACCCCACCATGAGTGAGGCTGTGATGGAAGCTGTAGCCGATGCCTATGGAGAGGTGATCCATTTATAAAAACAAGACACTGAGCTTGCCGAAGTGCCGAAGTGCTGGACTGATTTAGTTTCTCTAGCTTTTGAATTTTCAGTTATATTGCCCTCATTATTAAATATTTAAAAATTAACCCCTTCCCAGAGTTGGGGTTCTTTTTTTTTCTATATTTGAAAATATCAATACCCAAATCTGTTCCTGTTCATGAAAAACCTGCGGTTTATTCCATACATCTCTATACATCAACCCATCGTCAAAGCAGCTTTTGCTTTTGATCGGGGCTTTTGTGCACATGCGAGCAAGAAAGATTTTGCAAATATCAAAAGACATTTAGATCAACTTATTGAATAATAATATACTGATGATAAGATACTTATATAGATAAAACCCAAAAAATATAAAATCACAGAAGAACAAGCAAAGGAAATAAGTACAGAAGCTCTGACTGAAAATTGGCCATTTGAATAAAATACTATGCCCAACAATGGCTATAAGTAATTGCTTGTTCTCGCCTACTTCTGAAAATCCTCGCGGATTTGCAGTTTGGTGTGTTCCGCCAAAGGCGGATAAGTGCTAACCCACGCAACTACTCATAGCCGAGACGTTGTCTTTAATTACTCAAGTTTACCTCTTTTTAAATAATGGAAATAGAGATTCATATAATTGCGTTATTGATAAATTTCAAAATTATGGATTTACAAGATTTCGATTAGGAAAATATATCAAACTGATAGCATCACGGAAAATAAAAAACAAGTGAAAACAATGCACATAATATCCTACTCGCTTCGTATTGTACGTCATTTACAAAAACCAAAAAAATAATTTATAACCTTAATCTCCAGAAAAAAAACAGAGAAACCCCAAATAGTAGTAAGTGCTGACCGCTAAAAAGGAGTCAAATCGTCGTCTTCGAGATCCCTATCTGAACCAAACGCATCCTCCGGACTGGGGAAACTATTGGGAGCGATGGTATTTTCGTTGGGATTCATTTTGGATTGAAATTCGAAGGGCGCATCAAAGTTGTCCAAATCTTCAAATTTCCCAAGATGTCCAATAAACTTTAACCGGATGTTGTCCAAGCCTCCATTACGGTGTTTGGCAACAATAAATTCCGCCTGTCCTTGGGAAGGAGAGCGCTCGTCATCATCCCACTCGTCGATATTATAATATTCGGGTCGATAAATAAAAGAAACAATATCCGCATCTTGTTCAATGGCTCCCGATTCCCGAAGATCGGACAACATGGGGCGTTTGGTGCCTCCTCTTGTTTCTACCGCTCGCGACAGCTGAGAAAGGGCAATCACTGGTATGTTCAACTCTTTGGCAAGGGCTTTTAGGTTTCGTGAGATTGTTGAAATTTCCTGCTCTCGATTTCCGCTTTTATTATTACTACTGGCCGTCATCAATTGCAGATAATCCACAATAATGAGTTTGATGCCTTGTTGCGACGATAAACGTCGTGCTTTGGCCCGCAGATCGAAAATAGAAAGCGAGGGAGTATCGTCTATAAATAAAGGGGCCTTTTCAAGGGCTGTAACTTTGACATTCAGTTGCTGCCATTCGTGGTCGGCCAACTTTCCGGTACGCAATTTTTCGGAGGAAAGACCGGTTTCCGCAGAAATAAGTCGAGTAATCAATTGAACTGATGACATTTCCAAAGAGAAAAAAGCCACAGGAATCTGTTTGGTCACCGCAATATTACGCGCCATCGAAAGCGTCAAAGCCGTTTTTCCCATCCCCGGCCGTGCCGCAATAATAATCAAATCGCTGGGCTGCCATCCTGAGGTGAGTTTGTCCAATTTCTCAAAACCCGTACTGACGCCACTGAGTCCTTCGCGTTTGGAGATTTCTTCGATCCGCTTCTTGGCTTGAATGACCAGATTTTGCGCCGATTCAGATGTTTTTTGAATGTTGCCTTGAGTGACGTCATAGAGTTTTGATTCCGCCTCATCCAACAGATCAAAAACATCCGTAGATTCTTTGTAGGCACTTTCTATAATTTCATTGGAAATTTTGATCAAACTCCTTTGAATAAATTTTTGCAGTATGATTCTTGCATGAAATTCGATATGCGCTGATGAGGCTACCCGTTGGGACAATTGAACCAAATAATATTCCCCGCCAATGGATTCCAGTCGTCCTTTTTTTCGCAATTCAGCAGAAACCGTCAACAAATCGATGGGCTCCGAAGTTTGAAATAGGGTGAAAATCGCTTCAAAAATATATTGGTGCGCCGTTTTGTAGAAAGCTTCCGGATTGAGAATGTCAATGACTTCGTCCACTCCTTTTTTGTCAATCAACATAGCCCCCAAAACAGCCTCTTCCAAATCCAGTGCTTGAGGAGGCAATTTGCCTTGTTGCAGATTAATTACACTTGGCATTTTGGATGCCGCAATCCCAATTGACTTGTTCTCTTTCATGGGTCTAAAATAAATGCTTTCTTAAATATTAGAAGCAATAAATAGGATGCGAATTTTCATCCATCTATAAAGAAACGCCTGTTTATAACTAAAAAAAAATGTTGATAAGTGTAGAATTATCAGCCACTAAAATTACCCATCGCAATAAACTTCTCCCGCCGCGCAATGATGCGTGTTTTAGGGTTTGCTTTCTGAAGTTTTTTGTGCGTTGCAATCAATTCTTTTTTGAGGGTTTCAAAAGTAGCGGCTCTGTCAAAATGCGCTCCACCAATGGGTTCCTTCACTATTTTATCAATCAATTTGGCTTTGAGCATGTCTTTGGGCGTTAATTTTAAAGCCTCTGCAGCAGCTTCTTTATGTTCCCAACTGCGCCATAAAATCGAAGAGCAAGATTCCGGTGAAATCACAGAATACCAAGTGTTTTCAAGCATCAGGATTTTATCTCCAACACCGATTCCCAAAGCTCCTCCAGAAGCACCCTCACCAATGACAACCACGATGATGGGAACTTTGATGGACATCATTTCATATATGTTTCGCGCAATGGCTTCTCCTTGTCCCCGCTCCTCTGCTTCCAAACCCGGAAAAGCACCGGGAGTATCGATCAAAGTGACGATGGGTACATTGAATTTTTCAGCCGATTTCATCAAGCGTAAAGCTTTTCGATAGCCTTCAGGATTGGCCATTCCAAAGTTTCTATATTGGCGGGTTTTGGTGTTATAGCCTTTTTGGGTTCCAATAATCATAAACGACTGATCGCCAATTTTTCCGAGACCGCCAATCATTGCCTTGTCGTCTTGCACGTTTCGGTCGCCGTGAAGCTCCAAAAAAGTGTCTCCACAAATGGCACGAATATAGTCTAGTGTATAAGGACGTGAGGGATGGCGCGACAGTTGTACGCGTTGCCAAGGGGTCAATTTTGAATAAATCTCGGCTTTTGCTTTATCCAATTTTTTATTAATCTGCGCACAGGTTTCGGTGACATCAATATCACTCTCATCACCAATCACCTTGCATTTGTCCAATTGGTCGTGCAGTTCTTTAATCGGAAGTTCAAAATCTAAATACTCCATCATTTATAAGTATTAGGCAAATGTAAAAATTCTTTCATATCAAGGAGGAAGGTTTTTCTTTTTCTTTCCTCATTTTAAAAACTCCATTTAAAACAATGGCCGTAAAAACGATGGTAAAACCAATAAAAAAAGGAAAACTCAATTCCTTCTGCTCATTTAAAAACAATACGGCCATCAATATCCCATAAATGGGTTCCATATTGATAATCATCATTACTGTGTAGGGCGACAAATGCTTCATGACCGAAATGGAGGCATTGAAAGCATAGGAGGTACAAAACCAGGCTAAAACCAACAGCGCCAAAAAATCCCATTGGGAAAGTTGGAAGGGTGTAACGATAACGGTTTGATTGATAAAAGCAACGCCTAAAACCACCAGACCTCCTATCAACAGTTGATAAAAGGAAAGTGTAATGGCTTTTGCTTGCTGAACTAATTTTCCATTGATAATGGTAAAAAGAGCACTTAAAAAGGCGGAAAACAGAGCGATTAAAAGTCCCTCCCACTGATTGAATTCTGCATTAAAAATAACCCCTACCCCCACTACGACCAGCAGCCCAAAAAACAATTCATAGGCCATGATTTTGCGTTTGTAAAACAAAGGTTCTAGCAATGCCGCCAAGAGGGCTCCTGTGGACATCATGGAAAGGGTGAGGGAAACTCCAGCTATTTTGATGGCATGAAAAAAGGTAATCCAATGGATACTGATCACCACCCCTCCCAGTAAAACTCCCACCCACAGCTTTTGCGACAGTTGAAATAATTTTCGGTTAAAAATTAAAAAATACACCCCCAAACCTAGGGTTGCCAAAAGCATTCGATAAATCACCAAAGGGAGGGCATCCAAAGAAATCACTGCGCCTAATATGGAGGAAAAGCCAAAAATAAAAACGATAAAATGAAAGAGAATGACGTTTTTTGATCTATCGCTTCGCATATCGCAACAATATAAAAGCCAATATTCCAAAAACAACTAAAGGAATCCAAGCGGCAATAAAGGGCGGAAAAGTGGATTTGTTCACCATAACGCCAAAAATTTTATCGAAGAAAATAAACAAGAACCCCAAAGTGATCCCAAAGGCCAAATTCACACCCATCCCACCCCTGCGCTTGAATGAGGCTACGGCAACTGCGATAATGGTCAGAATAAAAGCAGAAATAGGAATACTCCACCGTTTGTGACGCACCAACAAATGGCTATTGATGAGCACCGATCCGCGTTGTCGTTCTTCTTCTATAAATTGATTTAACTCCCCAAAATTTAGGGTTTCTGCCAAATAGGAAACAGGAGCCAAATCTTCAATTTCAAAATCCAAAATCGTATCCTGTCGCGATTTGGCATAAATACGTTCCTGATCCCCATTAAAAAATCGAATTCTATAATTGGTCATCCGAAAATTACTATCCCGTTCAATCCAGCGAATCCAATCCGATTCGATTTTGTGTTTTAATGTATTGCCTTCAAAATGTTCCAAACTGAAATTTGTAGCTCTTTTTCGAACAGGATCGTACTTACTTACATAAATAAACTCATTGTCATTGATTTGTTGAAAAACCTCATCAATGTTGCGCTCTCCTTTTTTGGTAATGTATTCAAATCTGAATTCATTGAATCCCAAATTGGATTTAGGAACGATAAACATCCCCGCAAAAAAAGCAAAAACCGCAATAAAAGTAGCCCCAATGAGAAAAGGACGAAGGTAGCGTTGAAAAGAAATTCCAGAGCTTAAAATGGCAATAACCTCTGTGTTATTGGCCAATTTTGAGGTAAACCAAATTACCGAAAGAAATAAAAATATGGGGAACAATAGATTCCCAAAATACCAAGTAAAATCAAGATAGTAGGAAAAAATAACGCCTGCCGGGACTTCTTTTTCCTTAAAAATATCAATCTTCTCCGCTACGTCCACCATAATTCCAATGGGAATAAACAGCAAAATCATTACGAAGAAAGTGCCCAAATAGCGTTTTAAAATGTACCGATCAATTAACTTCATCTACAATCGAACTTGCATTTGGTGCACCATTTTAGCTTTCCAAGGACCAAATGTTCCTGCTAATATATGCTTTCTAGCTTCACGAACCAACCACAAATAAAAACTCAAATTGTGTAAGGTTGCGATTTGTTTCCCCAGCATTTCGTTGACTGTAAATAGGTGTCGCACATAGGCCTTAGAATATTCCAAGTCGGCAAAACAATAGCCCTCTGGATCCAATGGGGAAAAGTCGGCCTCCCACTTTTTATTTTTAATATTTAAAGTACCGTGAGCGGTGAACAGCATGCCGTTTCTGGCATTGCGCGTGGGCATCACACAATCAAACATATCCACCCCCAAAGCGATATTTTCCAAAATATTGATAGGAGTTCCTACGCCCATAAGATAGCGCGGTTTGCTTTCGGGCAAAATAGCACATACGGTTTCTGTCATGGCGTACATAATATCCGCCGGTTCACCCACAGACAAACCGCCAATGGCGATACCGGGAGCTTCCTGCTCGGAAGCAAAATGTGCCGAGGCTTTTCGCAAATCGGTGTAAGAACTCCCTTGAACAATCGGAAATAAATATTGTTCAAATCCGTATTGAAAAGGCATTTCTTGGTGTGCCGAAATACACCGTTGTAACCAGCGATGCGTCCGTTCCATAGATGTTTTGGCGTACTGATAATCGCAGGGAAAAGGTGTACATTCATCAAATGCCATAATGATATCAGCACCAATAGACCGCTGAATGGCGATGGCACTTTCAGGGGTAAAAACATGATAGGAACCGTCGATATGGGATTTGAATTTTACGCCTTCTTCTTTAATTTTTCTATTTGCAGAAAGCGAATACACTTGATAGCCTCCGGAATCGGTCAGTATGGGTTGTTCCCATTGCATAAATTGATGCAAACCCCCGGCTTTTTCGAGAATAGAAGTACCTGGACGAAGATATAAATGATAAGTATTCGCCAAAATAATATCCGGCTTAATATCGTTGCGCAATTCCCGTTGGTGCACTCCTTTTACAGTAGCAGCCGTACCCACAGGCATAAAAATGGGGGTTTCCAAATTTCCATGAGCTGTACTCAAAGTTCCGGCACGTGCTTTGGAACTCGGATCGGTGGCTAAAAGGTCGAATTTCATAGGAGGCAAAGATAGTACTCTTCCAAGGATTTAAACTTTTGAATTTTAATTGTTAATGAATCCTTCATAAAATCTGTCAATTACTTATAAAATCTCTTTGCTAGTGCCCCTCGAAAGAGTATTTTTGCGCAAAATTATCACAGATGCCAGACATACACGCATTAGAAAATCTTACCACTCAAGCGCGAAGAGATATTTTGCGTATGGTACACAAAGTAAATTCCGGTCATCCGGGGGGTTCTTTGGGTTGCACCGAGTTTTTTGTTGCCCTCTATTTTGAGGTAATGGAAAACAATCCCGACTTTCAAATGGATGGAACCAACGAAGATTTATTCTTCCTTTCTAACGGTCATATTTCCCCAATATTCTATAGTGTTTTAGCACGCAGAGGCTACTTCCCCGTGGAGGAGCTCAACACCTTCCGCCTGATTGATTCTCGCTTGCAGGGGCATCCCACAACCCATGAAGGGCTTCCAGGGATTCGTATTGCTTCTGGCTCTTTGGGTCAAGGATTGTCCGTTTCTATTGGAGCTGCTTTATCTAAAAAATTAAACAAAGATTCCAAAACCGTATTTACCCTTATGGGAGATGGTGAACTTCAAGAAGGTCAAAACTGGGAAGCCATTATGTATGCTGCCGCAAAAGGTGTCGACAACCTCATTGCCACCGTGGATTTAAATGGGCAACAAATTGATGGAAGTACCGATACGGTCTTGCACATGGGAAGTATTGCCGATAAATTTAAAGCTTTTGGCTGGCAAGTCCTTTCATTGAAAGAAGGAAATGATTTGGGGCGAATCATAGAAACGCTCCAAGAAGCCAAAGGACTATTGGGTAATGGAAAACCTATAGTGTTTTTGATGGAAACCATCATGGGACATGGTGTAGATTTTATGATGCACACCCACGCTTGGCATGGAAAAGCACCCAATGACGAACAATTAGCAACTGCATTAGCACAAAATCCTGAAACCCTTGGGGACTACTAAAAATTTAGAATTATGAAACAATATACCAACCAAGGAAGTAATGATACCCGATCAGGATTTGGAGACGGGCTTACGGAATTAGGAAGAACCAACCCCAAAGTGGTTGCCCTTTGCGCCGATTTGATCGGTTCCTTAAAAATGCAAACCTTTATTGACGAAAATCCCGATCGTTTTTTTCAAGTCGGAATTGCAGAAGCCAATATGATGGGCATCGCCGCCGGGTTAACCATAGGTGGGAAAATTCCATTTACAGGAACTTTTGCTAATTTCTCTACGGGACGTGTATACGATCAAATACGTCAATCGATTGCCTATTCTGGCAAAAATGTAAAAATATGTGCCTCGCATGCCGGAGTTACATTGGGAGAAGATGGCGCAACCCACCAAATTTTGGAAGATATCGGTTTGATGAAAATGCTTCCCGGAATGACTGTGATCAATCCTTGTGATTACAATCAAACCAAAGCGGCAACCATCGCCATAGCGGATTATGAGGGTCCTGTTTATTTGCGTTTTGGCCGTCCGAAAGTGGCCAATTTTACCACCCCCGAAATGGGCTTTGAAATTGGAAAAGGGATTCTTTTAAACCCGGGAACCGATGTCACTATAGTGGCCACTGGTCATTTGGTTTGGGAAGCGTTGTTAGCCGCCGAAGCCCTTGAAAAAGACAACATCAGTGCCGAAGTCATCAACATACACACCATCAAACCTTTGGATAAAGATTTGCTGTTAACGTCGATCGCTAAAACGGGTTGTGTGGTTACTGCTGAGGAACACAACTATTTGGGAGGCATGGGAGAAAGCATCGCTGGTCTTTTGGCGGTTCATTCGCCTACACCTATTGAATTTGTGGCGACTATGGATACCTTTGGAGAGTCCGGAACCCCCGAACAGTTGATGGAGAAATACGGTTTGAATGCAGCAGCCATTGCAGCGAAAGCTAAAAAAGTGATACATCGAAAAAAATAATTCCCAATGAAAAAAAATCTTCTTGTTCTAGCCTTTTTTGTTTTTTTAACCCAATCCTCTTTTGCGCAATTTTCTTATGGTGCCAAGGCTGGATTGAATTTTAGTGCCTCCGGTAATATTAAAGAACTCATGACCGATTTTTCAAGTGTCGAAACGGCAAAAGGAAATGTTTCCGGCTTTTTTGTGGGTTTTTATACAGAAATCGAACTGCTTTTCTTTTATCTACGACCCGAATTGCAGTTCAACAAATACGAAACAACCTTCGACAACCTTGAAGTGGGTCAGTCCCGTTTGGAACTTCCCGTTTCGGCAGGCTTTAAAATACTTCCTGTTTTGAGTGTTTTTGCGGGTCCTACCTTGCGTTATAATTTTAGTCCAACAGTAATGAATTACAGCATCGATACGATTGAGAGTGATACTACTTTGGGCATCCACTTTGGCGTTCGTGGACATTTAGGGCCACTAGGTTTGGATGTGCGTTATGACAGAGGATTGAACTCCAACGAAGTGCAATTGTTGGACAATCAAAATGTAAATTTTGGAAAAGTAGATATCCGTCCAAATGTATGGAGTCTCGGACTTTCTTACGCTTTTTAAGAATCTTTGTCCGCATAGTCCGGCGTTCCATCTCCATCGGTATCGTTTAAAACACCATCTTCATCCGGATCATATTCCAAAGACGAGGGAATACCATCCCCATCGTGATCGGTGATTTTATAGGTGTATAATCCGATTTTGAATATCAAAGGAGAATATGCAGGGATGGAACCATTGGCTTGAGAAAAATAACCAATCCCGGAGGGTAAGAAAATAATTCCCATTCCAAATCCGCTAAAATCTACGGTATTGTCTTCGTTTACGGTATAAGTTCCCGTTTTAAAATACGGCATCCCTTCTCTAAATCCACGAATAACACCCGTAAGATCCATCCAAATGGGAGCAATTCGCTGATCAAATACTCTCCCGTTCAACAACTCTCCTTTGTACGTAACATAAGTAGAATCGGCTTTGGAGGGTTGCTCGCCCAGTCCTTCTCTCACCTCTAAATAATAGAGCTTGTGATCCACTACGGTACCGTCGTTCAGTGGGACTTTAATGGTTTTAGAAGTTGAAAGTTCCTTCAGGGACTTCATTCCAACATTATCTCCCGCCAAGGTGTCAATCTTAATGTCCTCTAAGCTGAGGGTAGAATCCGATTCAAAATCTGCATAATTATAGGTGTGCGAATTTAAATACGTATTGATGGCCAAATCATCGGCAACGTATTGTTCTCCTACATCGCGCAGGGGCTCGGTGGTGTCCTCCTCTTTTTTACAAGATGAAAAACTAACAACGACAAGTAAAATGAAGCTAATGTATGATTTCAAGGTTCCTTTATTTTATGGGGCGAAGATACAATTTTACTTTATTTTTGTACAAGCTATTAAAGAAGTTTTAAGAGATGCGTATCGATCAATATCTTTGGTGTATTCGGGTATATAAGTCCAGAAGTTTGGCGACGAAAGCTTGTAAAAAAGGCTGGGTAAGGATCAATGATCAAGTGGTAAAATCCTCTCGTGAAGTGATTCCTACCGATGCCGTATCGGTTAAAAAGGAGCAAATTTGGATGACCTTAACCGTTTTAGACCTTCCCAAAAGCAGAGTGGGTGCAAAATTGGTTGGTTTGTATCGTATGGACACCACTCCTGCCAATGCACATGAAGTCAACGAAATGCAAAAACTTGCGGCCACAGCACTGCGTGACAGAGGGACTGGAAGACCCACTAAAAAAGATCGAAGGGATATTGAGGATTTAAGCGCTCCTGAAGAAGACGCTGAGGAATAATTGCTAATTTGTACTTTTATAAAAAAAACATGTCGACCATCAAAGGAAATCAAATTCGAAATGCCCGCGATATCAATGCTACAATCCAACGCATTTCCTACCAGATTTATGAAAATAACGAGACTCAACAATCTCTTGTTTTGGCAGGAATTAATGGTAGCGGAGCCCATTTGGCAAAAGAAATTGCGGCAGAATTAAAAAGCATTTCCAATCTTGATATTACACTAGTGGACATTATTATCGACAAAAAAAATCCTCGCAATGGTGTCAGCACCTCGCTCGAGATTAGTGCATATGAAAATAAATCCATTGTCGTAGTGGATGATGTACTCAACACAGGAAGCACCTTGATCTATGCTGTAAATTATTTTTTACAAGTGCCCGTAATTCAAATTAAAACGGCTGTCATGGTGAATCGCAATCACAAAAATTTTCCTATTAAAGCCGATTTTAAAGGACTTTCACTATCCACTTCATTGCGCGAACACATAAATGTGATTTTGGAAGGCGATGCCCGAGGAATTTATTTAAGCTAAACGTGCGATCAATTCCTGTGCTACTTCCTGAGGGGACTTATCATCCGTAAGAACCGTGAGTGTTGCTTGTTGATAGTAGGGATTGCGTTCAAAAAGGTGTTTTCCAATAAACTCCGTGAGTTGCGCTTTAGTTTCCAAATGAGCAATCAGTGGACGCTCCGATTTTTCTTCAAAAAGTCTTCGTGTCAATTCACCAATACTTGTTTTTAAATAAATCGCTACAACACCTTTATGTTGATTGAGTTGTTCCATGGTATCATAATAACAAGGCGTTCCTCCTCCGAGGCTAATAATGTCATAAGTGTCCTCGCCTAGTAGCTCTAATAAATATTCATATTCCTTTTTCCGAAAGTAAATTTCTCCATGCTTTGCAAAAACCTGACGGATGGGAAGTGCTTCTTTTTGCTCTATATAGCTGTCCAAATCGATGGCGATAAGATTTCTTTCTCGAGCTATATGCTTTGCCACCGCAGACTTCCCCGACCCCATATACCCTAACAGTACAATTTTGCTTTTCTCCATTGTTGAAAATTCCTACAAATTTATAGGAAATCGGGGGGATAAATACATATTTGATATTATATTTGCACCCTTAAAAGCGATCTGGTAGCTCAGTTGGTAGAGCATCTCCCTTTTAAGGAGAGGGTCCTGGGTTCGAGCCCCAGCCAGATCACTTATTGACCGACTTGGTAGCTCAGTTGGTAGAGCATCTCCCTTTTAAGGAGAGGGTCCTGGGTTCGAGCCCCAGCCAAGTCACCAAAAAAACAAAAACCTTGTCATTTTTCTCGACAAGGTTTTTTAGATTGCTAAAAGCGATAGCTAAAGAAAATTCGCGCAGGAGAAAAGGAATATCCAAGCTCCAATCCAATAGCGAAATGATCCGTGAAAAAATAACGTCCCCCAAGGTGGACACCAATCTGCGTATCATTACTGCTGGATTTGACATTTACGGTGTTTGAGCTCGCATTTACTTTACTCCTACTTAACCCTAAAATTGCACCCGCATAAACATCAAAGGGGCTGTTGGTGAAAAAGTGGTAATTGGCCAAACCTCCGAAGGTGGTGTAAGCAACCGTTGTATTCACTTCAGAAGTCGTTGTTTGAAACGTAGTCGTGGTTTTTGCTTTGCCTGTCGTATTCTCATCAGAAGTCGTTGGTTCAAACGAAGTAGTGGTTTTTATTTTGTCTTTATAAATACCTAAAAAAGGACCTATGGTAATATTGGAAAACAATCCGTATTCGTAGGTTACAATTAAGGCGGAGTCCAAGCCTCCTCCCACGTTAATAAAAGAATCACCTTGATCCATAGTTTGTCCTGAAAGTCCTAAAGAAAGTGAAAGAAATGAACAGAATAAAAGTTTTTTCATGTCAATTAAGATTTGGATTTAAAAAAATAAAAAATATTTTTCAACCTAAGAATCTTTATATTCTAAATTAAAAATCAATTTAAAAAAAATAATTCTCACCCATTAACATTAAAACGCCAAAAAAATTATCTTTACCACCACTAAAAAGGTGTAGATCGACTTATGGTATCACCATTATAAGTCGCTCTCTAAATGCGCACGTGGCGGAATTGGTAGACGCGCCAGCTTGAGGGGCTGGTGGGAGTATTCCCGTGGAAGTTCGAGTCTTCTCGTGCGCACAAACACCCCTTACTTCTTTTTTATTTTCCCTTTGATGATGCACAAAAAATGATGGTGTCACCCTTTTTATATTTGTAATTCAAAACGCTTTATTGGGTGAAGAAAGCATTGAAATTCTAGGGCGAAGAATATAATTTCATCTTTTTTTTGAAAAAAAATAAAAAAAATACTATTTTTGTTTAAGCTTTTATAATGAAAAGTTGAACATATGAATAGGGTAAAAAGCACATTCACCATCAAAGATTTAGAGAATATCTCTGGTATCAAGGCACATACTTTGCGTATTTGGGAGAAACGACACAACCTCCTCCAACCGGAACGAACAGATACCAACATCAGACGCTACAGCTTAAACAGTCTGAAAAAACTGTTGAACGTTACCCTGTTGTACAATCACGGATTTAAGATATCTAAAATTGCCAGTTTGGACGAAAATGAAATTCCCATCATGGTTCGTCAAATTGCTTTAAAATCCAATTCCGAACAGGTAGCTATCAACGCCTTTAAATTGGCCATGGTTAACTTTGACAATGTCCTTTTTGATGCCAATTATGATGAAATTCTTGCCCAACACGATTTCGAGCATGTGTTCATCAAAATTTTTATGCCGTTGATGCGAGAACTTGGCATACTTTGGCAAACAGGAGCCATATCTCCTGCACACGAGCATTTTATCACCAATTTGGTGAAACAAAAGATTCACATTCAAACAGAATTGTTGCAGCGTCAGAATGAGCCCAAGCAAAATGAACGTTTATTCGTACTTTTTTTACCAGAAAACGAAATCCATGAATTGGGAATTTTATATTTAAATTATCATATTCATTCCAAAGGATATCGCACCATTTTCTTGGGACAATCCCTAACCATAGACAGTTTAGAAACACTTTTTACCTACAATACTAAATTGCATTTTGTTACCTACTTGACCGTAGAACCCAACCGAGAGGAAATCATGTCCTATTTGGATACCTTTCACAAAACCTTGCTGAAAGACAGCAAATCCAAGCTTTTGGTGTTCGGCCCGCAACAAGTAGAAATCAATTTATCCGCCATTCCAGATCGGATTGAACTGTTCCGTTCCATCGATGCTTTCAATTTGAAATACTTCCAAGAACACATATTTGTATAGGAAAATTGTGTTTTGTTTAACTTTTGTTCTAATTTTATTGGCACATATATTTATGATACCTATTATTTAGAATGAAAGCACTTTTTGATACAGTAAGTTCTGATTGCAGTAAACTTGTTACAAAATCGTACAGCACTTCCTTTTCTTTAGCCACTAAAATGTTGGCGCCCAGTGTCCGGAGTCACATCTATAATATCTACGGCTTTGTGCGTTTTGCAGATGAGATTGTAGACAGTTTTCACGATTACGACAAAGAAGTCCTGTTTGATGCCTTTGAGAAGGATTTGTACCAGGCTTTGGAACACAAAATCAGCCTCAACCCTATTCTAAACGCTTTTCAGCACAGTGTTCATCAATTTGATATTGATTATGCGCTGATTGCCGCATTTATGAAAAGTATGCGATGGGATTTACACAAAACTCAATATCAAACAGAACAGGAATACAAAGATTATATCTACGGTTCTGCAGATGTCGTGGGTTTGATGTGTCTTACTGTGTTTGTCAAGGGAGATGAAAAAGAATACAACCGTCTAAAACCCGCTGCCATGGCTTTGGGGTCGGCCTTTCAAAAAGTAAACTTCCTGCGCGATCTCAAGGCGGATTTTCAAGATTTGGAACGCACCTATTTTCCCGGTGTGGACTTTTCTCAATTTGACGAAGCTTCCAAAAAGAGAATTATCGAAGAAATTGAAAATGATTTTAAAGTAGCTTTAGAAGGCATTTTTGAATTGCCCCACGATGTTCGCTTCGGGGTATATACTGCCTATAAATACTATTCAAAGCTGTTGGTAAAACTCAAAAAAACACCTTCACTACGCATTCAAGACAGCCGCATACGTGTCCCCAACTATCAGAAAATGGGGGTTTTCGCTAAGTCTTATGTCAAATATCATCTTAATTTATTGTAAAAAAACTTCCCCATGACCGTACTTTGGATCCTCATTCTTATTGCCACTTTTTTGTTTATGGAATTCATGGCATGGTTCAGCCATAAGTATATCATGCATGGATTTCTATGGTCGCTACACAAAGATCATCACATCAAGGATCACAATTCTTGGTTTGAACGCAATGATTTGTTTTTTATCTTTTATGCCTTGGTCAGTACCGGTTTTGTGCTCTTGTGGGGAGAGGCGGGTTTTTGGCCAGGACTCCCTATTGGAATTGGGATTTTTCTTTACGGTATGACCTATTTTTTAGTTCACGATATCTTTATTCATCAGCGTTTTAAAATCTTTAGAAATGCGAATAATCGCTACGCAAAAGCAGTGCGTAGAGCTCACAAAATGCATCACAAAAAAATTCAAAAAGAAGAAGGAGAGTGTTTTGGAATGCTGTTTGTCCCCTTGAAGTATTTTAAAAATTAAACGTTACTGCTTGAGCCAGTTGTTGGAAAATTCACAGGTCTTATAATCCTTGTTCACATTGATATAGGTATCCTCAATTTTTTCCTGCATCCATTTTTGAATGGCTTTCAACTGCTTTTCCTTTAGTGCTAATGATTTAATACGCACATAATCCTTGGAATAATCGGCGGTGTGTTCGTCATAACGGTTACTCACCATTAGAATCTTGTATTTTGACATTCCGGAGCGATCTTCTTCCAAAAGGGGTTGTGAAATTTCGTTGTCTTTAAGATTGCGCATTTGACTGTATAACACGGGATCCAAATTCGTCAGCTCAAAACGAGTATCCCCTGTTTCGGGGTTGATCAATACGCCTCCATTGAATCGGGTTTCTTTTTCATCGGAGAATTGAAATGCAGCCTCTTTAAAGCTGAGTTCTTCGTCTATAATTCGTTTCCGAATAGAATCCAACCGCTGTTTGGCATCTTGCAATTGGGAGGGCTCTGTTTTGGGAACCAACAAAATATGTCGAACGTCCAACTCTTGCCCTCTGATTTTATCCACTTGGATGATATGCCATCCAAAATCGGTTTTAAACGGTTCTGAAACCTCCCCTTCTTGAAGGCTAAAGGCGATATCACGAAACTCTTTTACCATACGAGGACGCTTTCTGTGCAAGGTGTATTTACCCCCACTGGAACGTGACCCAGGGTCTTGGGAATACAAGATCGCTTTGGATGCAAAACTCAAACCCCGCTCCAACACATCTTCACGAAAAGAATTCAACAGGGTGACCACACGCTCTTCTTCTTGTTGAGTGACTTTGGGTTCTATGACGATTTGGGAAATTTCCAGCTCAGTCCCAAAGGTAGGGAGCTCACTTTTAGGTATGGATTCGAAAAATTGACGAACTTCCTCTGGAGTCACCTCTTCTTTTTCAACAATTTGCGACTGCATCATGGCAGAAAGTTTTTGCACCTTATTGATTTCAAAGATCTCTTGACGAAAAGTAGCTTCGTCGGATTTGTTATAAAACTCCAACACTTTTTCGATGGTCCCCAACTGCTGGGTGAAATTATCAATGACTTGATCCACCATATTGTAGACCTCTTCATCATTGATTTCCAAACTGTCCTGAATGGCATGATGGGCATAGAGTTTATCCTCCATCAATTTTCCCAACAACTGACATCGAGTAATGTCACGAACATTTACTCCTTGCGCTTCCATTTCAATCAACATTTTGTCAATGTCCGAATCCAAAATAACGTAATCACCTACCACGGCTGAAACTCCATCGATCTTGATGCGATTTACTTCTTTAGGTGCTTGCGCAAAAAGAAATGATCCGATTAGAAAGAGTATAGACCCAATAAAATAGCCTTGAAAATTAGTATACTTCATAGTTTTTTGATTGGATTGCATCGTGTATGATTTCTGTATCAAATTGTCGTAAAAATTCAATTTTACGTTGGTTTAGAAGGATGTTTTTAATAGTGGGGGTCACATAATCTAAAGGTGCCGTTTCCCCATTATTTCTATAGTCATTAATAAGCAACAAATATACCTCCATTGCATCCTTGATTTCAAAAAATTGTGATTTTTTTATGTATTGGGGGAGATTTTCTTTGTTTAAAAATGCTACCTCAGACAACAGGTCTTGTTCGGTCAACCAAACGTCTTCTTCCAAAAGCTGTTTGGAAAATTGAAAAGACAACGAGTCCAAGAGGATTTTATCTTCAAGGCTAAAATTGATAAAGCTTTTTTTGATGGTTGAAGTTTCCACATTATCAGCGGGAAGGGCAATGTAGCGAAATTGATAAATGGGTCTATTTAAAGTAAAAACAGCCTTGTTTTCCTCGTAATAACGATTGATTTCCGAGGCAGGAATGATGGTGTCTATTGAAGACTCCACGACATATTGCTTGTAAGCTCCCGCAAACACATCCAATTTATAATCCTCAACCAATTTTTCAATCCTAGTCAGTTGCTCCGTATCCAAGTTGATCATGGCCTTATCATAAAGCAGTTTACTACGAGCCCATTCATCAATAAAGTTTTGAGACTGTTGAATACTGTCCTGTTTGGAAAGGCGGTCTGAAAGGTGAGCTGCCAAATCTGAGCGATAGAGGTAGTTGTTCCCCACGCGAGCCAAAACATCATCTTGCTTTGGACCCCATTGATCACATGAAAAAAGGACCAAAAGCGGTACCATAAAAAACGCTAGATTACTAATTATTCTAAACATCCTTTGTGCAACGTAATTATTAACATTTATTGTGCTGTTTATTAACAATTTGAAAAATTATTTTTAATAAAATTTATAAAACATTGATTATCAAATACTTAAATTGTTAATAATTTTTATTAACTTTAAATAATTATTGTAAATTGCATAAAAATAATCAATGCGAAAATACTCAATCGTTTTATTTTTTTTACTGCTTCAATCACTAACTTTATCAACAATCGTTGCCGCCCCTTCTACCCTCCTATCCAAAGACATTTTTCAAACCGAACAAACAACACTCCTATACGATGCTGGTAGATTGATTCTCAAGGGTTTTGAAGGGAGTGGAACCTTACATATCTATTCTATTATCGGCAATGAAATTGCTGTCATCGAAGTTTTAGATTTGTCTGATTTCACAGTTCCATTGGACTTGAAAACCAACCACATGTACATTGTGAGGGTCCAAACCGATAAGGGCATCAAGACTTTTAAGCTTGTTGCAAAAGAGTAAAAAACGGGTACCCATCCATTTACTCTAAACACATTTTAAATTATCTACTGTAATTCGGAGCTTCTTTGGTAATGCTTATATTGTGTGGATGACTCTCGCGAACGCCTGCCGAAGTGATGGTAATAAACTGCCCATTTTTTTGAAGGCTAGCAATGTCTTTGGCACCACAATATCCCATTCCTGCTCTAAGTCCGCCAATAAACTGATGAATACTCTCGTTAAGATCACCTTTGTAGGGAACACGTCCCACGATACCTTCAGGGACTAATTTCTTAATATCATCTTCCACATCTTGAAAATAGCGGTCTTTACTTCCTTGCTTCATGGCTTCTACAGAGCCCATTCCGCGATAGGTTTTGTATTTTCTTCCTTCGTAAATCACTGTTTCACCAGGAGATTCCTTGGTCCCTGCCAAGAGCGAGCCCAACATTACGCAATCTGCACCGGCAGCAATGGCCTTTGGAATATCTCCTGTGTAACGAATTCCTCCATCCGCTATGACAGGAACCCCAGTGCCCTCCAAAGCTTTGGCCACATCAATGATGGCGGAAAGCTGAGGAAACCCAACTCCAGCAATGATACGAGTGGTGCAAATCGATCCGGGTCCAATACCCACTTTCACGGCATCTGCACCCAAATCCACTAGATATTTTGCAGCAGCACCCGTAGCAACATTCCCTACCACTACGTCTAAATTCTCAAATTGCTTCTTTATGGTTTCTACCACTTTGGCGACTCCTTGACTGTGCCCGTGTGCCGTATCAATCACAATAGCATCAACAGCTGAGGCATACAAAGCTTCCACCCTGTCCAATACATCGGGGGTAACTCCCACAGCTGCAGCCACGCGCAATCTTCCAAATTCATCCTTATTGGCATACGGTTTTTTGGAATGCTTAGAAATATCTCTAAACGTGATAAGCCCTACTAATTTATTATCGTCATCAATTACGGGTAATTTCTCAATCTTGTGTTTTTGTAAAATCTGCTCTGCATCTTTTAAAGAAGTACCCTGAGCAACCGTAATTAAATTTTCAGAAGTCATTACCTCAGTAATGGGTCGTTCATTGTTTTTTTCGAAGCGTAAATCCCGATTGGTTACAATACCTTCAATAGTATTGTCGGCACCCACTATAGGAATTCCACCAATACGATACCGTTTCATAAAATTTTTTGCATCTTTCACCAAAGCACTATTGGAAAGAATAACAGGGTCGAGTATCATTCCCGATTCGGAACGCTTGACCGTACGAACCTTTTCAGCTTGCGCCTCGATCGACATATTTTTATGCAATACCCCAATTCCTCCTTCACGGGCAATGGCAATGGCCATTTTGCTTTCCGTTACCGTATCCATTGCAGCAGATACGATCGGCACATTTAAGGAGATGTTTCTACTGAAACGCGTTTTGATGGAAACCTCACGGGGCAACACATCTGAATAAGCGGGAACCAACAATACATCATCGTAGGTGAGCCCTTGTCCGTAAAATTTATTGGAATTCATAGTGCAATTAATTTATAATTAATTGCATGCAAATATACGGTTTTTAGCGCTTCTCAAGCAGGAAAATAAGATTTTTAATACAGGTTTCATTTCACTGTGAACAAGTTCCGAAAAACAACCCAACTGGAAATACAAAAGGTCAAGGTCATCAAGCCCCCTGAAAACATTACCACATATTTAAAGGCACTCCATCCGCTCCACAACATATAAATCCCTCCAAAGGTGAGTATCAAGGAAAGAAAAGGTTCAACGGTAAGCAGAAGTTTCCAACGATCAGTCAACGTTGTCATCCAAACCATAACTCCCAAAAAAGCAAAAATAAAACCGATAGAAAGGATGTGTGTATGGATAATGGTGAGCATTTCGCGTTCACTTTTTTTGAATTTTAAAAGCATCGCTTCCTCCGCTGTTTCATTCCCGTTGTAGTTTTCCTCAATCCCATCAGGATAGGTGCCTCCTGTTTGGGCAACAAAACCCAAACCCGTAAAATAGCCGATGTTAAGAATAATCAAAAAACTTCCGATGAAAATTTTTAGCGATTTCGGGAATTGACGAAGGTCTAGATTCATTGTAATAGTGTGGGTTTTATATTCTCAAGATGCGTTAAAAAATAATTTATCGATTGAGTCATGGAATAAACAGAAATTGTTGCGCCTGAAATGGCACTGATATTTTGTCCCACCGCCAAGGGGAGTTCCTTCTCGGGCTTTAAAAACTGCGCTAACCAGCGTTTATTTCCTATTTCACTGCCGTAATCCTCCCGATAGGTTAGCACTTTGGCTTGGGTCATCTGTAAGTTGGTGTCAAAAAAAAGTAGGTATTCAAACGTATCTGTTTTACTGGGAGCTTCAGCCAAAAGCACATAACCTAAAAGTTTTCCAGCGGATGTAATTTTGTTCCATTCATAATTGACCATAAAATTGGAAGTCGCTAAATGCAACGCTTGATTATCGCTTTCAAGTTGAAAGGTTGACGTTTCAAAGAAGGAGGAAATTTCTTTATTCATTTTTTGGACGGCGCGTTTGCTAAACTCTTGAGGAAGCCACATTCCTAGACCTAAAAAAATAATTGCAAAAGTTTTAGTCATCTTGTTTTTTAAAATTAGAACCACACCCCTATCCCCATGTTAAATTGACCATATCCGGTAGGTAAATCGGTGTTTTTTTGTTGATAATCCATTTTAGCCACAGTTCCTCTGGACAAATGATAAGAAAGCCCAAAAGTCCATTCCTTTCGGTGAAATTGAGGTTGTTCTTGCAGCCCGTTGGGAACGCTAAAATGCGTGTTGAAATTCTCATAACGAACAAAAGCATCCAGACGTTGTTTGTTTTGAAGAGGCAATACATTCACCGCAGCTTCAAGATAATACCCCAACAGTTGATCCCCCAAATCCTTATTGTTTTTTTGATTATAAGCCTCCACATCACTTAAATAGGTGGTCGAATACTGCCCACGCATGGACCATCTTTGGTAGCGATAACGAAAATCAAACCCGATCATGTTGATTCCCAACACGGCTCCTTCTGGCTGGATGTCTTCTCCTGCAACTTGAGTTTTTCCGGTATAATAGGCCAAGCCCACTCGCAATCCGAGTATTCCGTAATAATCTGCTTTTAGAGAAAGGTTGGGCTGTTGAAAACTACTCTGAATGCCTTTTTGTCTTCCCGAACGTAATCCACTCGCTCCTTTTAAAATCCCACCACGACTTTCGTCATACGACAAAAATCCATTAAAAAGATAGGCCTGATAACGCAAGGCAATCGCATCCCAGCGACCGGAAAGTCCAATTCCTATTTCCCGCCAAGTCGAAGGAACAAGCACTCCATCCAGTCCGGGACGTTCCACCCCATTAAAGGTGGTTGGTTCGTGAAATTCGTTGATAATCCCCATGGGAACCAACATTAAACCAGCCCGCAAATTGATGTTATCCGTTAGATTGTAATTCAAAAAAGCTTGCTCAATAAACACTTGAGAAACATGCTCCCATTCAATTTCAGTTACAAACTGAGTGCGCTCGTCAAATTTCATCCCCACCAATAGGATGAGTCTTTGAACATCCATTTCGCCGGCTTTCTCCTCCGGCTGGTTGTAGGTGATTTCGCCATACCCCCCTAAGGTGATTCCCGAAGGTACTGCTTCTAAGTTTTTTAAAATTTGTTGATAGCCATTAATAACAAGAAGTGAATCATTGGGATTTGGGGTCTGGGCTATAGTTGACTGTAAGAATAGTAGTAATAAAAAAGTTAAAAGTAGGCTTATCTTTTTGTTCATTTTTGGTTTATTTTTATTTAATCTAAATAAGAAAGTTCAAAAATATATCCTCCAACGGAAAAAAACAAGTTTATTTAGAATTAATTTAAATAAAAATAGAATGTGATGCATTATAGGCACTTTCAAAAGCTAAAACATCCAAATCAGGAAGCACCTGATGGGTAGTCAGGTAGGAAATCAACTTTTCTGTGGGCATATTTCCCACCAATTCATTTTGTGCCATGGGGCATCCTCCCCAGCCTTTAATGGCGCCATCAAAGCGTTTGCATCCAGCGAGGTATGCAGCGTGAATTTTGGGATACCAGGCATTAGGTTGTGTATGAAAATGGGCACCAAATTCAATTTCAGGATGCGCGGGAATCAAATTGGAGTATAAGGCTGAAATATCATCCACCTGCGCCGCTCCAATAGTATCGGAAAGTGAAATTATACCAACGCCCATATCTTCCAATTGTTTGACCCAATCCGAAATAATTTCCACACTCCAAGGGTCACCATACGGATTGCCAAAACCCATGGAAAGATAGACCACCACTTTTTTATTATGCGCATTTGCCAAATCAATGATTTGCTCCAAAACCAACTTGGATTCCGCTATCGTTTTTCGCGTATTGCGCACTTGAAAATTTTCGGACACCGAAAAGGGATAACCCAAATAACTTACTTTCTCGACGGCACAAGCCATTTCTGCCCCTTTGAGATTGGCAACGATGACTAATAATTTTGTGGGGGTTGTCGAGAGGTCTAATTGATCGATAACGTTTGCTGTGTCGGCCATCTGAGGAATGGCTTTGGGCGAAACAAAACTTCCGCAATCCAAGGTGTGAAAACCTACTTTAAGCAATTGTTGGTAATACGCAATTTTTTGATCCGTAGGCACAAAATGAGGGCGACCTTGCAGGGCATCTCTGGGACATTCAATGATTTTATACTTGGACATATTCTTTTTTAATAAAAAAGCAGCAGTATCGCAATTCCAATAAAAAGTAACGCTTGAAGCTGATTCCAATATTGAAATTGAGAAGTAAAGTTAAGCTTTCTTTGTAGTTTCCCAATAAGGAATGCTGTACTCAAAAAAATAAATAGGGCTTGCAAGATAAATAGCAAGCCGAGGATGGCAAATTGAAAGGGTTCCGACCACTGATCGTGAAATAAAAACCCAGGGAAAAAACTCAAAAAAAACAAAAGCACTTTGGGATTGGTAATGTTCATGACAAAGCCCGTTCTAAAATTACCATGATATTGGGGTTGCTTTTCTTGGAGTTGAATTTTTGGTGCACGCCAGGCTTGGAAGGCGATGTAAAGTAAATAGACCGCACCGATACATTTGACAAAAAACAACCATTGGGGGTCGTTGGTCACCAAGGTGCCTACGCCCACCACCACCAGTGCCGTGTGCAAAAACAATCCGCAGACCAAACCTAGGCTAAACCTTGATGCAGCCCCCCAACCTTCGGCAACACTTTTGGTAATGACCAACAAATAGTCCGGTCCGGGACTCAGCGTGAGTAAAACGGCAGCGATCAAGAAAAGGAAGAGAACTTCGTAATGCATCAATTTGGTTTTGATTTATTCATTGCCAAAAATATTCTGAATTTAAACCAAATTTAAAAGGATGGTGTATAAAACATCTAAAATCTTTACTTTTACATATAAACATCAACCTATGAAAACTTTTTATTTATGTGTATTGGGGGCTTGCTATTTAGGCTTTTCCCAATCACCAAAAACCAATGAAGATTTTGCCGCAAGCATCACCCCCAATGAATTAAAGGATTTACTTTATGTCTATGCTTCCGATTATTTTGAAGGAAGAGAAACAGGCAAACCCGGGCAACGAAGAGCGGTTGACTTCTTGACGCATTTCTACAGCACCCACCAAATTGCCCCGGCAGCAGGTACGGAAGATTATAAACAAGCTTTTACAGTAACCTTGAAAGGAGAAGAAGTCGCCACGGAAAATGTAGTTGCCTACATCGAGGGCAGCACCTATCCCGATGAATATATTGTCATCTCTGCGCATCTAGATCATGTTGGGATAAAAGACGGGGAAGTGTATAATGGTGCAGACGACGATGGCTCGGGTACTGTTGCGCTTTTGGAAATTGCAGAGGCATTTCAGGAAGCTGTAGCTGCAGGAAATGGTCCCAAACGCTCCATCGTGTTTTTGCATGTGTCTGGAGAAGAAAAAGGTTTGTTGGGCTCCAAATACTATTCCGAAAATCCGCTTTATCCAATGTCTGAAACCATCGCCGATTTAAATATAGATATGGTGGGAAGAACCGATCCTAAACGAGAAGACAAGGATCCTAATTATATTTATTTGATTGGATCCGATAAAATCAGTCAAGAACTACACGACATTTCTGAAGCCACCAATTCCAAATATACCCAGCTCAAAATCGATTATACCTACAATGACGAAAAAGATCCCAATCGGTTTTACTACCGCAGTGATCATTACAATTTTGCCAAAAATGGAGTGCCCGTTATTTTTTATTTTAACGGAACCCATGAAGATTATCACGGGGCCGACGACACTCCTGATAAAATTCAGTACGAACTTTTGGCCAAACGCGCACATTTAGTGTTCCTTACCGCTTGGGAACTCGCCAACAGAAAAGATCGAATAAAAAACAATTCATAAACTATAACCATGAACAAATCAATTTCATCGATTCAATCTTTTTATTTATTTACTATTATTTTATTAATTGTATCCCAATTCAGCTTTGCACAAGTTGAGGACGACCAAAAAAGGGATAACGATTCCATACGAGTAAAACGATTTTCAATAGGTGCCAAAATTGGTATCCCCAATGTGATTGGTGGAGAAGCAGAACTTGTACTCCCCATTCTGAACAATCATATTGCCCCCTACTTTGATTATAGCGGTTTTTCTCTGTCCGTATTGGATGCCGAAGCCAATTTGACCTTTATTGAATATGGGGCAAATCTTTATTTGGGTTCCAAAGGAAAGGGGTTGTATCTCGGAGTTGGAAAGGCTTCCCTCAAAACAGCGGTTACTTTCCAAAACCTCGTTTTTCAAGAGGGCTTTCAAAGTTTAATAGGTGAGGGTGAAGGAGCTTTGGACATTTCAACTATGAATCTGAAATTGGGCTTGAAATCTGGTGGGAGAATTTTTTTCCGTTTTGAAGTAGGATATGGCATGGGGACGATTCCTGATGCAGTCAATTTCACAGCAACGCTGAATGGGATTACGGAAACATTTAGCGAGGATATACCGGCTATCCCCGGATTGGGTGCCAGTGGGGTATTGATTGGAAATATCGGTTTTGGTATAGCCTTTTAGAGCACTTCTGAAACTATTCTTTAGCCAATAAATTTTCGCGTATCGTCAAATAATTATCCCTGTTTTCTTCAATTACTTGGGCTGATGTTCTCGTATTAAATTGTTCATACCAATCGTAGGATATGTCAGCAAAGGATTTATTGAGGTGTTTCATACTCCACAAACCCATTTCTACAATAATAGGATAAAGATCAATGCCTCTATTGGTCAAAAAATAGTATTTTATTTTTTTGTCCTTTGCATCGCGACGAAAACCAATTAAATCTAATTCCTGCAATAATTTTAGGCGATGGCTTAAAATATTCGTTGAAATTTTTTCTGGCCCTTCTAGGAAAACGGTGTACGTATTTTTCTCCATAAAAATATCTCGAATAACGAGTAAAGACCATTTATCACCCATCAAATCTAAAACATTGGCTACTGGACAACCAGAACGGTATGAAATATTTTTCATGTTAATTATTTGAAAAATTATAAAAAAACCTACAAAACAAAAAATTGAATGGTGGTTTATGATTAATCCAAAACTAATGAATTTATTTTTAAAAACAATAAATAAACGCCCGCTAAAAACAACAAAAGTGCATTCTTGGAAAAAATTAATCAAAGGCAACCATTGCCTTGAGAACTCCCGTTTCTGGCAACAACCAGCGTTCAAAATGTTGAATCATTCCCGCTTTGTTGACCCGATGGGTGATATAGTTAGCCGTGGGGAATTCTCCACTGGCCAAAAAATCCATTACCGAAACAAAATCTTCACGAGTAGCATTTCGGCTGCAAAGCAAACTCGTTTCCTTGGCGTGAATTTCAGGATGCAAAAACGTGAGATCTGCTTTGTACAGCCCCACCAAAACATAACGTCCTCCATGGCTCATATAATGATGTCCTGTTTCCAATGCTTTTTTATTTCCTGTTGCATCAAAGACAATATCTGCCCGCTTTCCATCAAAAAAGTCGCGACATTGATCGGCAGCATTGGTTCCGGTCAATACGGTATTTTCTATTCCTAAAGCCTTTTTTGCAAACTGCAACCGTGCTGCATTTACATCCATGGCCACCACAGTTGCACCCTGCGCTTGTGCCAATTTAAGAATCCCAACGCCAATGGGACCGCAACCAATCACCAAGACATGCTCGCCTTTTTGCAGTCCGGCTCTTCGCAGCGCATGAAAGGCTATAGACAACGGCTCTATCAAAGCAATCTCATCCAAACTTAAGTGAGGTGCGGGCAGCAAAAACGCTGAGGGAATACTGATGATTTCCTGCATACCTCCATCGGTGTGTACTCCCAAGACTTGCATATTCTCGCAACAATTGGTTTTTCCCTGAATACAAGCTTGACAGTGCTGACAAGCCATATAGGGTAAGATAGCCACGGGGTCACCCACTTTTAAATCTTGATGGTTCGCTTCAATTTCGAGTACAGTCGCCGCCAATTCATGCCCCAAAATTCGGGGATAACTGAAAAATGCCTGATTGCCGGAATAGGCGTGCAAGTCCGTTCCACATATTCCAACCCTATGGATTTTGACTAAGGCCTCCCCCACCTTCTTTTTGGGAGCTTCTTTTTCAAGGTATTCAAAAACACCTGGTTTTTTGCAGACGATATATTTCATCGAAAATTTTTATGGAATCATTATTTTATGAAAGATATTAAATATTAAGTTTCAAAAGCAAAAAGAGTCCTACTGCTTCCTGGTTTTACTTGGAATTTTTAATTCTGTAATTAGAAATTTCTTTCACAATAAAACATTAATTTAATGCCTTCAAAACATCTATTATTTATGAAAACGTTCTCTCAATATGCCGTTCTACTTTTGGGTCTTTTCCTTTTACAAGCTTGTCAATCTGAACAAACTGCTGAAAAAACAGCATCGGAAATTCCTAAATATGATGCGGATTGGGCCTCCTTGGGCAAACACAACGAGTCGCCAAACTGGTTTAAGAATGCAAAATTTGGAATCTATTTTCATTGGGGGCTTTATTCCGTGCCTGCCTACAAAACCGAATGGTATCCCCGCTTTATGCACTTTGAAGGAAATGATATTAATACCTATCACAGCAAAACCTATGGCCCTGTAGCGGACTTTGGTTATCATGATTTTGCTCCTCTTTTTAAAGCCGAAAAATTCGATGCTCAAGCTTGGGCACAATTGTTCAAAGATGCCGGTGCGCAATTTGCCGGTCCTGTCGCCGAACATCACGACGGATTTTCCATGTGGGACAGCGAGATTACACCTTGGAACACCATGGATACTGGTCCAAAAAGAGATATCACGGGAGAACTGGAAAAAGCCATCAAAGCACAAGGAATGCGTTTTATCACCACTTTTCATCACGCCAAAAACCTCCAACGGAGTACAGAAATCGGCAAACAGGTGGAATTAAGTCATTATCCCTATTTGGAAAATATTCCTCCCAGCTCTGACGATCCAGACTTGCAATTACTTTATGGAAACATTCCTGCCGAACGATGGTATCGGGAAATTTGGTTGGGAAAACTAAAAGAAGTTACCCAAAAATACCACCCCGATATTGTTTGGTTTGATTATGTTCTGGGAGACATACCGGAAGAATACCGTAAAGAATTTGTGGCTTTTTATTTAAACGAAGCCGAAAAAAACAATCAAGAAGTGGTGTTGGTTCGCAAACAGCACGATCTTCCGCTCAGTGTGAGTGTGGAGGATTTGGAACAATCCAGAAAAAATGAAATCGGCTCCAAAACATGGATGACCGATGCCACCATCAGTGATGGCAGTTGGTCATATACGCAAGACTTGGGCGTTAAACCCGCCATTGATATTCTTCATATCCTGATCGATATTACCAGTAAAAATGGCGTACTCTTATTAAATGTTTCTCCCAAAGCCGACGGGACCATCCCAGACAATCAAAAAGAGGGCATTCTAAAAATGGGAGTTTGGTTAAAAAAATATGGAGAAGCCATATACAACACCGAGGCTTGGTACACTTTTGGAGAAGGACCTACCAAAGAACCCAAAGGGCATTTTGGAAATCACAGTGCTTTTATGAAATTAAAGTATTCCAACCAAGATATTCGATATACATCCAAAGATTATACAATTTACGCGATTATTCTTGGTGCTCCAGCGACCCAATCGGAAGTGGTTTTGAGTGCTTTTGCTAAAGAAAAAATATTGGATCCTTTACACATAGAAAATGTCGCTTTTTTGGGAACCGATGAAAAAACCCAGTGGCATTACGATCTGGAAAAAGGACTTGTTGTAAACACGCCCTCCACCGTTTTGGATGAAATGGCTACGGTCATCAAAATACAAATATCGCAATAAGAAAAAATCAAAAAGAACTTTAAAACGGTGCTTTTTTATCCAAAAAAAGGTTATTTCATCAAAAAAAGAGCCATTATCACTCATTTTTGATGCTTTTTTTAAAAACAACCTAATCGCTCTAATTTAATGCTATATCCACTTTTTTACCTGTGGCTACGGCCTCGAAAATGGCATCAATGATTATCATGTCCTTTAATCCCTCTTCTCCATTCACGGCGACGGTGGGTTGATCTCCATCCAATAGGATTCCAGCCATAGCATCCATTTGAATGGTTTGATGGGTGACAATTGGGGCTTTTAAAGGACCCAAATGAGAACGCCCATCAATAGGACCGTAGCCGGTGGAAGGCTGCATTTCTACATGTCCTTCCGTACCGTTGAGATAAAAGCGATCCAAGTTGTTCATGCTATAGGTAGAAAGGCAAGAAGCAACCGCCCCGCCCGGAAAGCCCATTTGAAATTGGATGGTTTCATCCACACCTTCTTTAAATTTGACAGGATCGTTTTTGGTTTCTTGGGCAGTCACCCAAATGGGGTCTTCACCAATCATATAACGTGCTCCATTGATGGAGTAAATTCCTATATCCATCATGGCACCTCCCCCTGCCAAGGCTTTGTTCAAACGCCACTGGTTGGGGTTTCCAATACGAAATCCGGAAAGCCCTTGGAAAAAAAGCGGCCGGCCCAACTGACCCGAAGTACGCAACGCAATCGCTTCCAATGTTTTGGGCTCAAAATGCATACGGTAGCCGATCAATAATTGCACTCCTGCCCTAGCACAGGCCGATACCATGCGTTGACCTTCGGCTGCATTGATGGCCATGGGTTTTTCACAGATCACATGTTTTCCAGCGCCTGCTACCCCTATAGTTTGTTCACAATGCAAGGCATTAGGAGTGATGATATAAACCGCATCAATATCGGGATTGTTGCGCATGTCGGTATAGTTCTCGTAATTGTAACAATTCTTATCCGGAATCCCATATCTCGATTGCCAATCCTTGATTTTGGATGGAGTACCACTTACAACACCCACCACTTTGGCACGTGTACAAGATTCCATGGCTTTGGCTACGCGATTGGCATAACTCCCCAAGCCCATAATGGCTACTCGAAGGGTCGTGTTATTTTGTGGAAATAAAGCCGCTTCGGATAAAGGAAAACTTCCTATTAAGGGAAGCGCAGCTGCTCCGAGACTTGTTTTTTTGATGAATTTTCTTCGTGTGAACATGAATTTATGATTTACGTCAAAATTTAATTTTTAACAACTCGATAAAAAGTGAATTTAATGATTTTTTTTTAAGCGATATCCATTTACAATAACTTGATCCTCTTTGATACTTAGCTTTATATCAAGATAAAAAACATGAAGCATAAAGAAATCCAATGAATTTCCGTTCATCTTGCTCCCCTCTAGAAAACACATTCTCGATATGGGATAAACGTTTTAATTTCTGCTTTTTTATTTTCTTTTATTTTGTTTATCATTAATTCAGCTAAAGTGGAAACTGGCAAAGGCCGTTGGGGTTTTAGTATTCCTATGCTATTAAGTACTTTGAAGATTTTTATAGCAATTTTCTCTCCTGTTCTCATCAACTCTTTTTGCCTAATCAAGGTGGGGGGCTGAAATATATGAATGGTTTTAAATGGGAGTTTCTTAACTGCTTCTTCCAGTTCTCCTTTGATTTTTGGATAGAAAAAAAAAGAATTTTTATTTGCTCCAATGGAGGAGACTAAAGCGTATTGAGAAACTTTATTTTTTGAAGCAATTTTTGCAAATTCAAGCTGATAGGCATAATCCACCAGATACTGTTTGTCCTTACTTCCCGCTTTTTTGAGCGTTGTTCCCAAACAAGAAAACAAAACGTCCCCTTTAATTACATCTGTATACGCTTCGAGTCTTGAAAATTCAATTTCGTTAACGATCAATTTTTTATGATTAAGATTTGGAGTCCTTCTCACAAAGACAGTGACTTTGCTAAAGGCAGTGTCCTCTAGCAAACAAGTCACAAGTTGTTGACCGGTTGCTCCTGTCGCGCCAATAACTAGGGCTTCTAATTTTTTCATTGAATACAGCTTTTCATTTTTTTAATCAAGGGACGATTCCCTCTTTAAAGATATAAATGTAAAATATTCTGATGCAGGGTGTCTGTTTTTCTAAGAAAATACCGGTGATTAAAAGCTAAATAAAGGTGGAATAGGGAATATACTCAAGCTATTGAAAGCAATGAGGTACTCGTCCGTAAACATTCATTTGGCTACTCTTTCTCAATAATTTCAGCCAAATAACGAAAGCCGAAAAACACCACAAGTACCACAGTAATTGGAATCCAAACACCATAATGCTCCCCAATGGGAAAAGCCGTCCAGTCAACATCATTTAATTCTTTTGACAGCTCCTGCAAACCACCCTGACTTTGATCCAATAATAATAGATTGTATTTCATAATGATGTTGGTTTAGATTACAAACACAATTTAATGAGTTTCCCAGAACTTACCAAAAACAATTCTATGAAATGGGCGGTTTTATAATCGGTCTTTTTTTAAATTTAGTGTGTGAAAAAAAAATGGAGTACACCCGGTCAGATTCTTTTTCAATTGATTCTTATCATCATTGTGTTGGTGTTGTATAATCTCTACACAGGTAAACTTAGCTTTTGATGAGGCAAAAACTTTGTGCAGTATGCAATACGGATTGGAAGACAATGTATCGTGTGAAATATAAAGAAGGTGCAGACTGGGTTTTTGTATGCAAACAATGTCTGCTTAATGTCAAAAAAAAGAATCCCCATTATAAATATGGCGGAACTTGGAAAAGATAGGTGCCGCGTATATTATAAATAATTTTAGAATAGCTTTTTTTATCTTTTGAATTGAAAATCCCCTCTGATGTTGGTGGTTTATCTATTGAATTTTTAAAACAATAGGAGCGGTTTTTATATGCAGTATCTTTATCAGTCGCTTTCAAAGGGTATC
>Ga0181604_10000350_pt1 | contig 41870 bp, 43 predicted proteins | sample 041ome_12_FD_148663 | JGI IMG/M metagenome (GOLD analysis project Ga0181604, IMG submission 148663) | Coastal salt marsh microbial communities from the Groves Creek Marsh, Skidaway Island, Georgia - 041410US metaG (spades assembly) | ecosystem: Environmental > Aquatic > Marine > Intertidal zone...
ATATCAAATAATGCTGCTAAAAAAGTTTTTGATGAAATTTGGGATCAAGATAAAAGTGTTGATGATGTCATAGAGCAATTAGGGCTTAAACAGATTTCCAATGTAGATGAAATTGAAAATATCTTAAATCAAGTTTTAAAAGATAACGATATAATGGTTCAAGAATATAAATCAGGAAAAGATAAGGCATTTAATGCATTAATTGGGCAGGTAATGAAGGCTTCGAAAGGTAAAGCGAACCCTGGTCAAGTTAGCCAGTTACTCAAAGAAAAATTAGCTAATTAAACCCCGTATTTTTTTTGGTATTCACGCATATCTTCTAAGATTTCTTTATTATTTATATCTTCTTTCAAAAAATTAACAATGCTATCTATATCAATAATCGATTTTACTGGGATATGATATTTTTCATATATTTCTTCAATTGCAGATAGCTTAGTATTCCCCCTCTCTTTCCTATCAATTGAAACAATGATTCCAACTATTTCTGCATTGAAAGAATTAATAAGGTTAAAGCTTTCTTTAATTGAGGTTCCTGCAGAAACTACATCATCTATTATTAAAACTCTCCCTGAAATTGGTGCGCCAATAATTAAACCACCTTCACCGTGATCTTTAATTTCTTTTCTATTGGATGAGAATTTTTTATTAATACCTTTATTTGAAAGTGCTATGGCAATTGCACCTACAAGCGATATTCCTTTGTAGGCAGGTCCAAACAATAAGTCAAATTCAATCTTTTCTTCAATAATTTTATTAGCATAGTACTCCCCCAATTTTTTTAGGCTTTCTCCATCATTAAATGAAGCAAGATTAAAAAAATAAGGACTCTTTCTACCTGCTTTAGTAGTAAAATCTCCAAATTGTAGAACTTTTTTTTCAAGCGCAAATTTTATAAAGGAATGTTGCATAGACTTTTTCTTATTTAACTTATGAAGATTATAACCCTAAATTTAAATGGCATAAGATCGGCAGAAAGAAAAGATTTTTTCCCTTGGTTAAAAAAACAAAACGCAGACTTTATTTGTTTGCAAGAGCTAAAAGCCCATGAAGCGGATTTATCCACGTTAATGACATCTCCATTTTCATATAGCGGTTATTTTAATTACGCAATTAAAAAAGGCTATAGTGGAGTTGGTATTTATACAAAAAAAAATCCTATAAAGATTATAAAACACCTTGATATTCCTGAAATTGATGATGAAGGAAGATATATTGAGCTTGAATTTGAAAATATAATTATTATTTCAGTTTACTTGCCATCGGGTTCATCTGGTGAAGAAAGACAGACCTTTAAATATCGTGTGCTTGATAAAATATATAAAATTTTTGATAGTAAATTAAATCAAGGAAAAAATGTGGTGGTATGTGGAGATTTTAATATTGCACATCATGAAATTGATTTAAAAAACTTTAAGGGCAATAAAAAAAATTCTGGATTTTTGCCTGATGAAAGAGCTTGGCTTTCCAAATTATTTAAAAAAGGTAAATGGGTAGATGTTTATCGTTTGCTTCATCCAGATGAAGGAGAAAATTCCTATACTTGGTGGAGCAACAGAGGGCAGGCTTATTTAAAAAACGTTGGTTGGCGGATAGATTATCAAATCTCAAACTATGAAAATGCAATTAAAGCCACTAAAGCTAATGTATACAAAAATCAGCGGTTTAGTGATCATGCACCATTAATAATTAATTATAAATAAGTTATTTTTTCCAAGGTGCAACTTTTAGCAGTAAAAACATGCCAGGTATTGCGAGTAAAAAACAAAATATAAAGAAATAATACCAACCTAAAAAATCAACAAAGTAACCAGTTGAAGCGTTTGTAAATGTTCGTGGTACAGAGGCAAGGCTACTGAATAATGCAAATTGAGTGGCAGTATATTTTGGATTAGTCGCTCTTGCGATAAATGCGACAAAAGCTGTTGTTCCTAGGCCTGCTGCAAAAAATTCTAATCCAACTGTTATCGCTAAAACAGTATTATCGTGTCCAATACTTGCTAACCAAGCAAAACTTAAAGTTGCAAACATTTGCAAAAAACCAAAAATCCATAAAGCTTTATTAATTCCTAATTTAACCATCCATATGCCACCAATTAAGCCTCCAGCAATACTTGTCCAAAGACCTGCATTTTTTGCAATAATCCCAATCTCTGTCATTGAAAAGCCTAGATCTAGGTAAAAAGGAGTGGATAGTGCAGTTGCCATACTGTCACCAATTTTGTATAAAAAAATGAATAGTAAAATTAACAATGCATTTCGAATACCTTTCCTGCCTATGAATTCTTTAAATGGATCTATAACTGCTTCTTTTATTGTTTTTGGTGGTGCTGATTTTAACTTTGGTTCAGAAATTAAAATAGTGAGGATGATTCCAGGAATCATAAACAAAGCTGTAATGCTAAATACAAATTCCCAGGAAAAAAAATCGGCTAAAATGAGCGAAAGTGAGCCGGGTACCAAACTTGCAAATTTATAAGCATTTACATGGACGGCATTTCCTAGTCCTAATTCTGGATCAAGCAGTAATTCTCTTCTGTAAGCATCAATCACAATGTCTTGACTCGCACTAAAAAAAGCAATACCTAGAGAAATAACTGCAATAGTAATAATTTGAGATTTGGGATCTATGAAGCCACATATAGAAATTAAAAAAAGTAAGATAAACTGAAAAATAATTAACCATCCTCTTCTTCTTCCCATCGCGAGGGTAAATCGATCAAATAAGGGGGCCCAAATAAACTTCCATGCATAAGGAAGTTGTATCAAAGCGAAAAGACCGATTGCTTTCAAATTTAGCCCACTTTCTGCAAGCCAGGCAGGGAGTAAGCTAATGAGAATAAATAATGGTAAGCCCGAGGTGAAGCCTGTAAAAAAACAAATAATAATTTTTTTGGTAAGTAAGTCTTTCCATTGAGTATTTGTTTTAGTCATTTTAAATTTATTTTGAAACTAGTTTGTATAAGGCTAAAGCTCCAAAAAAATTAGGATAAAAGTTAACAGATTTTTTATCAGTTAATATTAGACGTTCATTTATTTTGATTTTATTTTTTTTACAAAAATTATCAAAATCATGAATTGTGCAAAGATGGACATTGGGCGTATCAAACCATTTAAAAGGGAGTTCTTTCGACACGGGCATGAAACCTTGAAGAATTTGTAAGCGATTTTTCCAATATCCAAAATTTGGAAATGTAATCACTACTTCTTTTCCTACTCTTAACATTTCATGAATAATATCTTCAACATTTCTCATTGATTGAATTGTTCTTGATAAAACTACCAAGTCAAAAGAATTTGTTTCGAATCCAGCTAATCCTGATTCTAAATCCATTTGGATTACATCAATATTGTTTTTTAATGATAACAACCAGTTATCAGGGTTTTTCTCAATACCAAAACCTTTTATATTTTTTTTAAATTTTAGGTAATTAAGTAAGCTTCCATCGCCACAACCTAGGTCTAAAACTTTTGAATTTGCATGAGTCCAATTTTCTATAATTGAAAAATCATATCTTATTTTTTGATTAAATTTTTTCATTTAGATATCGACATATTTTTAAAATATGATTTTATAATTTCATGATAATGGTCATCAGACATTAAAAAAGCATCATGACCACTTGCTGCGGTAATTTCAGCATAACTTACTTGAACATCATTAGCTAAAAGACCTTTTACCATTTCCTTTGATCGATTTGGAGAAAATCGCCAATCACTCGTAAAGGAAATTACTAAAAATTTAGATTTAATTTTTTTAAAAACCTCACTAAGTTTTTTTCTATTTTTTTTAGTTGGATCATAATAGTCAAGGGCTTTTGTCATACGAATATATGTATTTGCATCGAATTCACTCGCAAATTTATCACCTTGATAATTTAAGTAAGATTCGATTTCGAATTCTGTACTAAAATTATAAAGATATTTCTTATTTTTTATTTTTCTTCCAAATTTACTTCCCATAACATCGTCAGATAAATAAGTAATATGTCCTAACATGCGAGCAATTCTTAAACCACGTTTTGGTTTATTTTTATTAAGATAGAAATTACCTTTTTTGAAATCTGGATCGGTAATAATTGATTGTCTTGCAACCTCATTAAAAGCGATATTTTGTGCAGTTAAATTTGGAGCTGCTGCAATAACTATTGTATTACTTACTTCATTAGGAAATTGTAAGTTCCATTCTAACGCTTGCATTCCTCCCAAACTTCCACCTATTACGGCAGATAACTTTTTAATGCCTAGAGAATTTACTAATTTTTTTTGTGTTTTGACCCAATCCTCAACCGTTATAATTGGAAAGTTAGCCCCCCAAATTTTTTTTGTTTTCGGATTGATTGATTTTGGACCCGTACTTCCTTCATTACCACCTAAATTATTAATACCAATAACAAAGAATTTATTAGTATCTAAAGGTTTATTTGGACCGACAAGATTATCCCACCATCCAGGATATTTATCTGTTTTCTTATATTTTCCTGCAACATGTTGATTTCCTGACAACGCATGACAAACTAAAACAGCATTATCTTTTGCAGCATTTAATTTTCCATATGTTTCATAAACAAGGTTGTAATTATCAAGTTTTTCCCCACAAGATAATTCTATTGAATCTGTGCATTTAAAAGTTTCTGGTTTTACAATGCCGACTGAATTAATTTCTTTCATTCTGGAATTATACTATTTGAATGCATATTAAAATTTTATTTTTGTTGCTGACGTAACTCTAACCTTATGATTGATATCCTTGAATTGTTTAATTAATCTGTATGATTTTTTTTGAATATATTTTTTTATTCTAACTGACTGATCATTTCCATGCTCTATAAATAGCATCCCTTTTGGTTTTAAAAAATTAGGTGATTTATCAATAATTTTGAAAATGTCATAATATCCCTCGTCCAATGCAACAAGAGCACTTTTTGGCTCATACTTTAGTTCAGGATTATCTAAATTTTTGTCATTTATTGAAATATAGGGAGGGTTTGTCACTATAAGATCAAATTTTTCATCTTTATTAATTTTATCAAACCAATTACTTTCTAAAGATTTAATATTTTTTACTTTATGTTTTTTAATATTTTTATTTGCAACTTGTAAGGCTTTTAATGATATGTCTGTGATGGTTATTTTAGAATTTGTGAAAATTTTCGATAAGGTTATTCCAATAATCCCTGAGCCTGTCCCCAAATCAAGTATATTAAGTTTAGAATTTTTATCATATTGATTAATCACTAGATCAATCATTAGCTCGGTATCTTGTCTTGGTATGAGCGAATTTCTGTTTAAATAAAAAGTTTCTCCATAAAAATCCCATTCTTTAAAAATATATGCAAGGGGTTCATTTTTTGAGCGTTTTTTTAGTATTTTTGATACAAACTCATCTTCAATTTTATTTAATTTTTCTTTTTGGTTTGAAATGAGAAATGAATTTGGTTTTTTAAGGACAAACTTTAAGATATGGCTTGCCTCAATTTTCGCTTCACGTTCATTTATCTTTATTTTTTTTATTAAATATTCTTCAATTTTTTTTTGATGATCGAAAATTGAATACATTATTTTTATTCTTTTTCTATTTGTGCCAGAAGGTCTGCTTGGTGTTCCGCTGTTAATGCTTCAATTAATTCAGTGAGATCACCATCCATTATGTAATCAACCTTGTATAAGGTCAGGTTAATTCTATGGTCAGTGATTCTGCCTTGGGGAAAGTTATAAGTTCTAATTCTCTCACTTCTATCACCACTTCCAATTAATGACTTTCTCTCCGATGCAATTTGATTTTGCTGTTCTTTAATCTGATTATCTTTTATTCGTGCAGCAAGAACACTCATTGCTTGTGCTTTATTTCGATGCTGTGATCTATCGTCTTGACATTCAACTACAATCCCAGACGGCATATGTGTAATTCTTACAGCTGAATCTGTTTTATTAATATGTTGTCCACCAGCTCCAGATGCACGATATGTATCAATGCGTAAATCAGCAGGGTTAATATCAACATCACTGATTTCATCAGCTTCAGGAAGAACAGCGACTGTACAAGCAGAAGTATGAATTCTGCCTTGCGTTTCTGTATCAGGAACTCTTTGAACGCGATGACCTCCAGATTCAAATTTTAATTTAGCATATGCACCTGATCCCATTACCTTCATGATCATTTCTTTATAACCACCAACTTCAGATGCATTACTCGATATGATTTCAATTTTCCAACCCATTCTTTCAGCATATCTTGAGTACATTCTATAAATATCTCCAACAAATAATGCCGATTCGTCACCTCCAGCGCCAGCTCTTATTTCAATAAAAATATTTTTTTCATCATCGTCATCTTTAGGAATTAATAACCTTAAAAGTTCGCTTTCAACTTCTTCGATTTGATTCTCACCTTGTTCAATTTCTTCTTGAGCAAATGATTTCATTTCTGGATCACTAAGAAGCTCTTTAGCTTCAGTGATATTAAGATTTACTTTTTGATATTTTTTATAAATTTCTACAATAGGAGTAATTTCAGAATGTTCTTTAGAGATTTTTTTGTATCTTTCCATATCATTGGTTACATTTGAATTACTTAATTCAGTATTAAGATCATCAATTCTTTTAACTAAAGCTTCTAATTTGTCTTTCATTGATGTTTTCATTTATCTTCTTCTTTGATGTTATATATTTTCTTTATGAATGATTCTATTTCAATATTTTTATCATTTTCACGGATTGCTTTTGTCGGTCCGTGAAGAAATTTCTTGGTTAAATTAATTATTAACTTATTAATAATCTCCTCAGATGGGGAGCCTGATTCAATTTTATTTTTTGCCTTTTTTGCCTCTTCAGCAGCAATTTTTGTGAATTTATTTCTCAAAATTTTGATAGTTGGGATATTTTTTGTTTGTTTTGATTTTTGAAAAAAGTCCGTAGCTTGTTTTTCAATAATGATGTTAGCTTTTTCTATCGCACCTTGTCTATTTGAAATTCCTTGCTGAGCTATGTTGACAAGATCATCAAGCGTATAAAGAAATACATCATTTAATTTACTTACCTCTGATTCGATATCTCGAGGTATTGCTAAATCAACTAGCATTATTGGTCTGTACTTTCTTTTTTTAAGCGCTTGTTCAATCATACCTAGCCCTATTATTGGTAATTGGCTGGCTGTGGAACTTACTAAAATATCGTAATTATGCAGTTGGTCATATATTTCTCCAATCAAACATGCTTCCCCATCAACTTTTTTAGCTAAAGCTTCCCCCTTTTCAAATGATCGATTGGCAATAGAAATTTTCTTTGGTTGATGTTTTTGAAAATACTTTGCACACATTTCACTTATTTCTCCAGCCCCTACAAACATAACTTGAGTTTGATTAATTTCACCAAAGATTTTTTTGGCAATTGCAAGAGCGCATGAAGCAATTGTTGTTGGGCTTGAGCCTATTTGTGTTTTTGATCTTACAAGCTTTGCAGTTTTAAAAACTTCTTGAAAAAAGGTGTTTATATATTTACCTTGAACTCCTGAAAGGTCTGCGATCTGAGATGCTTGCTTCATTTGCCCAAAAATTTGTGTCTCTCCTATTAGCATACTATCCAAACCAGATGCCACTTTGCAGGCATGAATATAACAATCTTTTTTTGTAAGTGAGTAAAGATATTTTTTTAGTTCAGTGAATTTGATATTATTAAAAGTAGCAAGCCACTGGTAAATTTCATTTGGTTCTTTAACACGAAAATATATCTCTGTTCTGTTACAAGTTGAGAGTATCAAAGCTTCAGCACCTGTTTTTAACTTGAGGTCCTTAAGAACATGACTAAGCATGTCATGAGAAAACACAAATTTTTCCCTAATTTCAATAGGTGCTGTCTTATGATTTAGGCCAATAAGATTCAATTCCATAATATCTACTCTGTTAGCTTACTTTATGGTTATTTCATTAAAAAAGGGTAAAATACGCATTTTACAATAATTCGATTAAATTTATTTTGGGAAATAAGTATATATGGAAAAAACATTTAGAATCGCCCCTAGTATTTTGTCAGCTGATTTTGCAAAATTAGGCCAAGAAGTTACAGATGTAATTACGTCTGGAGCAGATATTGTTCATTTTGATGTAATGGATAATCATTATGTCCCTAACTTAACTATTGGTCCACTTGTTTGTGAAGCAATTAGGCCAGTTACAGATGCAATCATTGATGTTCATTTAATGATTGAACCCGTTGATAGAATAATTCCTGACTTTGCAAAAGCAGGAGCAAACATAATTACATTTCACCCAGAAGCTTCTAATCATATCGATAGAAGTTTATCAATGGTTAGAGACCTTGGTTGCAAGTCGGGGTTAGTTTTTAATCCCGCAACTTCTCTAGATTATCTTGACCATGTTATGGACAAAGTTGATATGGTCTTATTAATGTCTGTTAACCCAGGGTTTGGTGGTCAAAAGTTTATTCCACAAACTTTAAATAAATTAAGATTAGCCAGAAAAAAAATTGATGATTATATGCAAAAAACGGGAAGAGAAATTTGGCTTGAGGTAGATGGCGGCGTTAATGCAGATAATATAGCCGAAATTGCTCAAGCAGGAGCAGATACATTTGTTGCTGGATCTGCGGTATTTGGAGCAGCAAATGACAATGACCCTAATAGATACGAAACAATTATTGGATCTTTAAGAGCGTCATTAGCAAAAGCATAGTGTTGGAAAGATTTTCAGATATTAAAGCCATTCTTTTTGATTTGGATGGCACATTGTTTCGAACAGATCCAGAATTATCTGATGCTATTAATTTAATGCTTGCAGATTTAAAAATGCCTGTCCTAGAAAAAGATAAAATCAAAAATTTTATTGGCAAAGGAGCAAAAAATCTCATTAATGAGTCTTTAAAAACTGCTTCACAAGAAGATACAAGTATTTTTTTTGAAAAAGCTGAAAAATTATTTGTTCACCATTATTCAAGGGTAGCAGGAAATAGCAAAATGTATGATGGCGTCGAAAACACAATAAATTTTTTTAAATCACAAGGAATTCTTTTGGGATGTGTTACAAATAAACCTGAAATCTTTACCTCAATTTTGATGACTCAATCAGGACTATCTACATGCTTTGATGTTATTGTTTCAGGAGATACAACAGATAGAAAAAAACCTGATCCATTGCCTATTCAATATGCTCTTGATCAAATAAAAATAAGACCAAAGAATACAATAATGGTAGGTGATTCACATGTTGATATTGAGGCGGGTTTCGCAGCAGGAACATATGTAGTTACAGTGCCTTATGGTTATCAATATCGAGAGTCCATTGTTTCTGATAAAGTCAACTATGCTTTATCCAGTTTCAATGAATTAACGAAAATTATTAATTAAAAAATGCTTTCAACAATTTCCAACAAAGATTTTGAAAATTTCAAAAATGAGGGATTCAATAGAATTCCTTTAGTACTTGAATGCTTTGCTGATCTTGATACCCCCTTATCTGTTTATTCCAAATTAGCAAATGATCGATATAGCTATTTGCTTGAATCAGCTGATGGAGGAAATAAGTATGGGCGTTACTCAATTATTGGTTTGCCGGCAAAAATAAGAATACAAATTAAGAAGAATAAAATTTCTGTTTTTAATAAGGAAAAATTAATAGATGAAGTAACTGATCAAAATCCTTTAAATTTTATTGATGACTTTATGAGTCAGTTTAAAACCCCCCAAAACCTTGATTTACCAAGATTTTCAGGAGGCCTAGCGGGATATTTTGGCTATGAAACTATTCAATACATCGAACCTCGATTAAGCAAAGAATTTTTAAATGATAAGCTTGACCTTCCTGATATTCTTTTGATGCTATCAGATGAAGTTGTGGTTTTTGATAATGTCAGTGGCAAGTTATATTTTGTAAATTATGTTGATGTAAATGCGACTAATGCATACAATGATGGAATTTTACGTCTTAAGGCTTTAGAAAAAAAGCTAAAGCAAGGCCCTTCTCCATACCTCATTGAAGAAAGAAAATTTGTTGATGATGTAAGTGAGGTAAAATCTGAATTTGGGGAAGAAAATTTTCTCAGAGCAGTTAAAAAAATCAAAGATTATATATTTAATGGTGACACCATGCAGGTGGTTTTATCACAAAGATTAAGTCAGAGCTTTAAATCTAACCCATTATCCTTATACAGGACACTTAGGAATTTAAATCCTTCACCGTACATGTATTTTTATAACATGGATGATCATTACGTTGTTGGAGCGTCACCAGAGATATTAGTTACTTTGGAGGATGATAAAGTTACAGTAAGGCCGATTGCAGGTACAAGACCAAGAGGTAAGGATGAAGATGAAGATGAAACATTAGAAAAGGATTTACTTGAAGATCCAAAAGAAATAGCTGAGCATGTTCAATTAATGGATTTAGGCAGAAATGATATTGGACGTGTTTCAGAAACCTCTTCTGTCAAAGTAACGGATCATATGATTATTGAGAGATACTCGCATGTAATGCATATTGTTTCGAATGTTGAAGGAAAATTAAAAGGAAAACTTTCTGCTATGGACGTTCTCAAGGCAACCTTTCCAGCAGGTACGGTCAGCGGAGCACCAAAAGTAAGAGCTATGGAAATAATTAATGAACTTGAATCTTCGAAAAGAGGCGTTTATTCTGGCGCTGTTGGTTATGTGGGTTTTGATGGAGATATGAACGTTGCGATTGCAATAAGGACTGCGGTAATAAAGAATCAAACGCTTTTCGTTCAAGCAGGAGCGGGAATTGTTTCAGACTCTATCCCAAAAAAAGAGTGGGAAGAAACCCAAAATAAAGCTAAAGCAATTTTGAAAGCAGCCGAATTGGTTCAAGCAAGGATATCGGAGTAAGCTGATGTTATTAATGATCGACAATTATGATTCTTTCACTTACAACTTAGTCCAATATCTTTCGGAGATTGGTCAAGAAGTAAAAGTCTTTCGTAATGATAAAATTACAATTGGAGATATAAAAAAACTTAGTCCAAAGTATATAGTTATTTCTCCGGGGCCATGTACGCCGAATGAAGCTGGAATTTCTCTTGAATTAATTGAAAAGTTCAAAGGTAGAATACCCATATTAGGGGTATGCTTAGGCCATCAATCTATTGGGCAAGCTTTTGGTGGAAATATAATACATGCACAAACTATAATGCATGGTAAAACATCACAAATATCACATAAAAGTAAAGGTATTTTTGAAAACATTAAAAATCCATTTGTAGCCACTAGATATCACTCGTTAGTCATTGATAGAAAAACATTACCAGATTGTTTTGATATCACAGCATGGACAGATGATAATGAAATTATGGGTATAAAACATAAAAATTTTCCTATTGAGGGAGTTCAGTTTCACCCAGAATCAATATTGAGTGAGCATGGGCATGATTTGTTAAAAAACTTTTTAGACCAAAATGATTAAAAATTTTACTACCATTATTAATACTCTCATTCATAACAAAGACCTTTCATTTGATGAAATGCAAAGTTCTATGAATCAAATCATGACAGGACAAATCAGCCCAATCGAAATTGCGGGTTTTATGGTAGCTCTTCAGTCCAAGGGTCCAACAATTAATGAGATTGCAGCAGCAGCAGGTGTTATGAGGAGTGCTTCGAATAAGGTGAACATTTCAAAAAAAAATAGTTTAATAGATACTTGTGGAACTGGAGGCGACAGTTTACAAACTTTTAATGTATCAACAATCTCAGCAATAGTTGCATCTTCTGCTGGAGCAATCGTTGCAAAACATGGTGGTCGTTCAGTTTCATCAAAATCTGGAAGTGCTGATGTACTTGAGTCGCTTGGTGTAAATGTAAATTTAAATTTTGAGCAATTAGGAAAGCTAGTCGATGATATAGGTATTGGCTTTATGTTTGCTCCAAATTATCATCCAGCGATGAAACATGTAGCTCCAGTTAGAAAAGATTTAAAATTAAGAACAATTTTTAATTTACTTGGACCACTTACTAATCCTGCATCAGCTAAAAAACAAATTGTCGGTGTTTACAGTAAAGAACTAACTTATATATTTGCAGAAGTTTTAAAAAAACTTGGGAGTGAACATGTTCTTTCTGTTCATGGTGCTGACGGTATGGACGAAATCTCAATTACAGGTAAAACATATATCGCAGAACTTAAAAATGGCAATATTAATGAGTATGAATTTGATCCAAAAGAGTATGGTTTTAATCTAGGTAAGATTGAAGATATTGAAGTATCTGATATAAAAGGTTCGAAAGAAATGATGATTGGGATTTTAAATGGCGAAAAGAACACAGCACGTGATATCACTCTACTAAACTCAGGTGCAGCGTTATACGTTTCAGGTATTTGTTTAGATTTTGAGTCAGCTTTTGCGGTTGCAGGCAAAATGATTGATGAAGGCCATGCATTAAAAAAACTTAACCTATTGATTGAAAAATCAAATGAGTAATATATTGGATAAAATTTTAGCAACTAAGGCTAAGGAAATTTTTGAGGCAAAAAAAAGTATATCTATTGATCAATTAAAGAAGAATATTTTTGAAAGTGGCAGACCTAGAGATTTTATCCAAGCATTAAAAGATAAACATAACAAAAATGAAGCAGGGGTGATTGCTGAAATAAAAAAAGCAAGTCCATCAAAAGGAGTTATTAGACAAAATTTTGATCCAGTTTCAATTGCTCTGTCATATGAAAATGGAGGTGCGGCATGCTTATCGATCCTAACGGATCAAGATTATTTTCAGGGGCATCCGGAATATATTATGCAAGTAAAATCAAATTCAAAGCTTCCTATATTAAGAAAAGATTTTATTATAGACCCCTACCAAATTTATGAATCAAGAGCTCTGGGAGCTGACTGTATTTTATTAATCGTCGCTGCACTTGATTTGAAAAAAATGAAAGAACTTGAAAGTCTGGCTGATGAATTAGAAATGGCTGTATTAGTTGAGTCTCACAATCAACAAGAACTTGATTTAGCTTTAGAGTTAGAAACTCCTCTCATTGGTATTAATAATAGAGATTTAAAAACATTTAATGTCTCTTTACAAACATCGATTGATTTAGTGAACAATATTGAGGGAAGAATACCCATCACAGAATCTGGTATCTTCAATAAAAAAGACGTAAAGTTAATGAACGAAAATCATATAAACACATTTCTTGTTGGTGAGGCATTTATGAAACAACCTGACCCCGGATTAGCACTTAATAATCTTTTTAAGTGAATTTAAGATATGACCATAATTAAAAGACCAAGAAGAATGAGGGAAAGTAGTTTTTCGAGAGCATTGATGCGCGAAAACAATATTTCAGTAAGTAACCTCATTTACCCAATTTTTGTGATTGAAGGGACAGGCGTTCGCCAAGACATTGAGTCAATGCCTGGTATTCAAAGACTTAGTATCGATGAGCTAATTAAAGATGCATCAGAGTGCCATCAATTGGGAATTCCAGCAATTGTCATTTTTCCCTACATAGAAAAAAAATTAAAAACAAAAGATGCAAGAGAGGCTTTTAATTATGATGGTCTTGTTCAAAGAGCGATAAAAAAATTAAAAAGTGATATACCAGAGCTTGGAGTCATATCCGATGTTGCGCTTGACCCCTATACACTTAATGGACAAGACGGTCTGGTTGACTCAAATGGGAACATTTTAAATGACGAAACAGTAGAAGTTTTAAATAAACAAGCTTTAAGTCATGCCAAAGCCGGCGCTGATATCGTTGCCCCCTCAGATATGATGGATGGAAGAGTGGGGAGTATAAGAAAAATTTTGGAGGAAAATAAGTTTATCAATACAAAAATTTTAGCTTACTCTGCAAAATATGCTTCCTCTTTTTATGGCCCTTTTAGAGACGCTGTGGGCTCCTCTGAATCTTTAGGCAAGGCAACTAAAGAAACATATCAAATGGATCCAGCTAATAGTGATGAGGCTATTGATGAGGTTAAATTAGATATTCAAGAGGGCGCTGATATGGTGATGGTAAAGCCTGGTATGCCTTATCTTGATATAGTTTTTAGAGTAAAGCAAACATTTAAGAAACCTACTTTCGTTTATCAAGTTAGTGGTGAATTTTCAATGATAATGGCTGCTTCTTTGAAAGGATGGTTAAATCAAGATGATGCTATATTAGAATCATTAATTTCATTCAGAAGAGCAGGAGCCGATGCAATAATTTCTTATTTTGCATTAGAAGTAGCTCGTTTACTTAAATCAAAGACTTAATATCAAGATTTAAAACTTTTTGATAATCCATCCCTCTGTTTTGTAGAAAATTTTTCTTAAAACTAAAAAAATCATTTTCAAAGTAAACTTTTACTTCAGCCGGTATGGGATGGCTATCAAGATAAATAGTTGGTATAGATTTTTTTAAGTTTTTTCTAGCCTTGATGTTTGTTTTAGTTTCTGAAAATTCGTATGAAATTTCGCTATTTAAAAGAACATACTCTATATCTTTAATGTTATCAGCAAATAAATTAATTTTAATTTCAGGAAATTTTGGAATGATTCCCTCAGAGAGTTTATTCATTAAATGAGGTTTGAAGTTTTTGAACATATTCATAATATTCAAAGCTTGAGATTTAAAATGTTCTAAAAAATCAATACCAATACCTTGGTTATAGATTTTATGGAATTCCTCAATAGCATTATCTATCTGCGAGTTTGTTGGTAAGTTGATATCTTCATGAAATCCTAGTGATCTTGCAGCTTTTTTCTTTGCAAAAAAATAATCTTTTACGCCCTCCTCCATAATCATTCGAGCAGCGAGATTTGCAATTGTCATTTTTATATTTTTTGATGACATCTTCTTTTAAATTTAGTTGATTACAAAGTATGAATTATCATAGGGAGGGTATTCTTCATAAAAATACTCAAAGAAACCATCATCATCTGCATTTTTTGTCATTCCTGTTTTTTTATTAATTTTTAAAGGAATTATGCCTTCAGGTTTTATCTGATTTTTAAAAGGATAATCTTCTAATAAAGGCTTCATATAGTCAATCCAAATAGGTAATGCTGCCCGAGACCCTGTTTCTTTGTTTCCGAGCGATTTAGGTTGGTCATAACCCATCCATGTCACAGTTGCAATATCTGAATTAAATCCAGCAAACCAGGCATCCCTTAAATCATTGGTAGTACCTGTCTTACCTGCGAGGTCAGGTCTTTTTAAAATTTTTGCTTTTCGCGCGGTACCATTTGTAATTACTTCTTTTAATAAATCATACATAATAAATGCATTTCTAGGATCAATTATTCTTGGAGTCTCTTCGTTTATCAGGCCAGTTTGAAGTTTAATGTTTCTACCTTTTGAATCAATAATTCTATCAATATAATAAGGTGTTTTTAAATAGCCTCCGTTTGCAAAAACGCTATAGGCTCTTACCAATTCCCAGGCTGTTGCCTCGCCGACGCCAAGGGCCATTGATAGGTATGGTTTATATTTTTTTGGATTAAATCCAAATCTAGCAATATAATCAAGTGAATATTCAGGGCTAATATGTTTTAAAATTCTAATCGAGATTAAATTTTTTGATTTCGCTAACCCTTCTCTTAGCCTAATTGGGCCTGAGAATTTTTCGTTATAGTTTTGAGGTACCCAATTTTCATTAGTTCCTAAATCTTTTGCGAGAATTTCCAGAGGGCCATCATTAATAATTGTAGAAGGAGTAATTCCTTTCTCTAAGGCACTAGAAATAATAAAAGGTTTAAAAATTGATCCAGGTTGACGCTGAGCTTGTGTTACATGATTATATTTGTTTTTTTTAAAACTAAATCCTCCTACTAGTGCAATAATTGCACCTGTATTAGGGTCCATTGAAACTAGTGCACTTTCAACTTCTGGAAGTTGAGTTAGAATCCAGCCTTGATTTTTTTTTACAAACCTCATGACTGAGCCTTGTTTGACTAATCTATCTCTAAGATTTTCCTTAGACAGATCCTTTTTTAATAGACCAAAGTTTTTTTTGTTGATAGTTACGTATTGGTTATTTTTTAAAAATACTTCAATTTTGTATGGTTGGATTGATAAGATAATTCCAGGAATAAAATTGTTATAGGTTTTAAAATTTCTTAATGATTTTTTTAAGAATTGATTTTTTGTTTTGTTATTCTTAAATTCTTTATTATTTAGATCAATTAATCCCTCTGGAATTCTGAGAGTTTGTCGATTTATGTAATTTAAAATGCCGTTTTCAATGGCTTGATTTGCAACTTGTTGGTTTCTTTTTTTTATTGTTGTAATGACCTTTAAGCCACTAGTGTATATTTTGTTACCATATTCCTCGTATAAAACTTTTCGAACCATTTCTGCAACATAATCAGCCTGAACTTCATATCGAGTATTCTTTTCTACTAAATTAAGATGTTCATCAAGTGCCAATATATAAGTCGACCTATCAATAAAACCATACTTAAACATATTATTAAGAACTGTGTTTTGTCTTGCGATAGCTAGATCTGGATTTGACAATGGGTTGTACCTGCTTGGAGCTTTTGGTAGCCCTGCCAACAATGCAATTTCGGCAAGATTTAAATTTTCTAGTGTTTTGTTAAAGTATGTATTGGCTGCAGCTGCAAAGCCAAAAGATCTTTGACCAAGATAAATTTGATTGATATAAAGCTCAAGAATTTCTTCTTTGGTAAGAGTATTTTCAATCTTAAGCGAAAGTAAAATTTCATTAATTTTTCTTTTAAAAGTCTTTTCGGATGATAAGAAAAAGTTTCGGGCAACTTGCATTGTAATCGTGCTCGCTCCTTCTCTTCTTTCCCCTTTGAAATTTTTTACAGCAGCCCTTATAATTCCAATAAAATCGATACCTGGATGTTCAAAAAATCTTCTATCTTCAATAGCCAAAATAGCATTTATCATTTTTTGAGGCACATTCTCTATCGCAATAAAATCTCTTCTTTCTTCTCCAAACTCTTGAATTAAAAAATTATCTTTTGTGAAAATTTGTAGGGGTTCTTTAGGACGATATTTTGAGAGGCTTTCAACCTCTGGCAGAGTAGGATAAATAAGCGTACCTACAAAAAAAATTATCGCTAAGCCAGATAGACCCATTAAAGATAAAAGAATAAGGAGATTTTTAATCTTTGAAATCATGATTTTGATTTAGTTAAATATGTAATCCATATAAGTATATTATAGAGCTGAACGTTCTGATTATAAGTTTTAAATGATTTATAATTTAAGTTTTAGTCAGGCTTGATATGAAAAAAAATAAAAATATCTTCTTAATCGGTCTCATGGGTTCAGGTAAAACTACCTTAGGTAAAATTTTATCTAAAAAATTAGGCAAAACCTTTTTCGATAGTGATCAAGTTATTGAAGAAAAACTAGGTGTTGATGTGACAATGATATTTGAGTATGAAGGTGAAGCTGGTTTTAGAGAAAGGGAGAAAGAAATTTTAAAAGAACTTGTTAGCAAAAAAAATGTTGTTTTGGCAACAGGGGGTGGGGCTATTCTTTCAGAATTAAATCGAAATCTTTTAAGGGAAAATGGGTTGGTGATATATTTAAAATCAAATTATAAGGATTTAGTTTTAAGAATGAAGAATGATAAAACAAGACCTTTATTAAAAGAAGGTGATATTGAGTCAATTATAAAAAAACTTTGCAATGAAAGGGAGCCTCTTTATGAATCGATTTCTGATTTTGAAGTCACAACTAAAAACAAGAGAATACCTGAGATAATTAATGAAATTATTAAGTTAACAAAATAAAAAATGAAAACAATTAAAATTAAATTTGATGAAAGAAGTTACCCAATTTACATAGGGGAAAATTTAATTTCGAACTATGATTTGATAGGCCAACATATATTAAGTAAAAAAATTGCAATCATTACAAATGATAATGTTGCAGCAATTTACTTAAATCCACTTTTGGAGTCTTTATCATCACATAAAGAGATAATTTCAATCGTCTTGCCAGATGGAGAAAGTTATAAAAATCAAGATTCACTCTATGACATACACACACAATTACTTAAAAATAAGGCTGATAGAAGCATTACTTTAATAGCTTTAGGTGGAGGTGTTATCGGTGATATTACAGGTTTTGCTGCTGCCACATATATGAGGGGCGTTAATTTTATCCAGATTCCTACTACTTTGCTGTCTCAAGTTGATTCTTCCGTTGGAGGGAAAACCGGCATCAATCATCCATTGGGTAAAAATATGATCGGTGCTTTTTATCAGCCCAAATGTGTAATTAGTGATGTAAATGTTTTAAAAACTTTACCAAGTCGAGAGCTTTCAGCAGGTTTGGCGGAAGTAATTAAATATGGATTAATAAGAGATTTAAATTTTTTTGAATGGCTAGAGGACAATATAAATTCTTTGAAAGAGATGAAAGCAGAATTTCTAATAGAAGCAATTCAAAGATCATGTGAAAATAAAGCTAGTGTTGTTGAGGCAGATGAATTTGAATCAGGCATTAGAGCGATTTTGAATTTAGGCCATACTTTTGGACATGCAATCGAAGTAGCTCAAGGCTACGGCAATTGGTTACATGGTGAGGCGGTAGGGGCTGGTATGGTGATGGCAGCAAAGCTTTCAAAAAGTATGGGGTGGCTATCAGATAAAGATCTCGATCGAATTACTTATTTAATTAAAAATGCAGGATTACCCACAAATCCTCCTAAAATATCAGCTGAAAAATATTTAGAGTTGATGATGCTTGATAAGAAAACTAAGGACGGGCAGATTAATTTAGTGCTTCAGAAATCAATAGGAGAAGCAGTTTTAACTAATACCTATGACGATAAAAAGTTACATCAAATCCTTGAGAATGCTTCAAATTAAAATATTTTAAATATGGATTTAAAACCTTACGCAGCTGACCCCAAAAAAAGTTTAGGTAGACAGTTTAAAGAGACAGCTTCAAAACTTCGAAATGACTTTCAAAGAGATCGTGATCGCATTATTCATTCTGGTGCTTTCAGAAGGCTTGAATATAAGACACAGGTGTTTGTGAATCATGAGGGAGATATGTTTAGGACAAGACTCACTCATTCTCTGGAGGTTGCTCAAATTTCAAGAGGTATTTCAAGAACATTGGGTCTTCATGAGGACTTAGCTGAAGCAATTGCTTTGGCTCATGATTTGGGTCATACCCCTTTTGGACATGCTGGACAAAGTGCGTTAAATCAATGTATGAAACCATATGGAGGCTTTGAACATAATCTGCAGTCTCTGAGGATCATTGATTTTTTAGAAAATGATTATATTGATTTTAAGGGGCTCAATCTAACTTTTGAGACAAGAGAAGGCGTCCTAAAGCATTGTTCAAAAAAAAATGCTCATAAATTAGGTGATGTTGGAAAGCGATTTATTAAAAAGACGCAACCATCTTTGGAGGCTCAGTTAGTTAATTTTGCTGACGAAATTGCTTACAATCATCACGATATTGATGATGGGTATCGTTCAGGGTTGGTTACATTTGATCAACTGAGGGATTTATCTTTTTTCAATGATATATGTAAAGAAGTGAAAATAGTATCACCTACAATCAATGACAAGCAGTGCATTAAATCAACCATACGAAGAATGATGAATATGTTTATTGAAGATTTATGCACACATTCTCAAAATAAAATTGATCAAGCGCGGTTGTCATCAATTGATGATGTGAGGAATGCAAGCCCTATCATTGGCTTATCAGACAATATGGTGAAAAAACAACAGTTAGTGAAAAATTTTTTAAGAAAAAAACTTTATTTACACCCTCGAGTAAAAGAAATGACAGATAACGCTCATGATGTCATTGAGAAATTATTTAAAAAATTAATGCAAAACCCAAAAATTATAAATATAAAAAATAATGATAGTGAAGATGACTTAGCAATCATGATATCTGACTATATCGCAGGCATGACAGACCGATTTGCGCTTCAAACCTATGAAAAAATCTGTAAGTAAGTTTTTTTAAAATTTGCTACTTTTTTTACAAAATTTCAGTTAATTTATAGACATAAAGTCAAAATTGTTGCAATAAAACAACAAAATAATAGAATTGTGACAAAAAAAAGACAAAAACCTTGCGGAGAGCTACTTAGGTGTTAGATAATATGTACAACATCTTAGAGTTTTTTAAGATAGTTAAAAGCTTTAAAAATTTTTAAATCAAGGAGAAACATATGAATAACAAAATTAAATTAGCAGTTGCAGGTGCGGTATTAGCATCAGCTTCAGTTGCTAATGCAGGTATCACATGGGACGCTGGTGAGTGGACTGTGGATATGAACGGTAACGTGAATGCTTACGCTATCATCAATGATAGCTCTGACACAACACAAGCTGTTGGTGCGTTAACTAATACTAAAAGTAACGACGATACTGCCGCTTCTATTAACACAGGTCTTTTACCATCATGGTTAGGCTTTACAGCAACTACACGTCAGAATGATGTTGATACATCTGTAACAATTTCATTCCAACCAGGTGCTTCTACAACATCAGCACTTTCTGGTGGTGGCGGTACTGAAAATCGTCAAGCGTTCTTAACGTTTGGTGATAAATCATGGGGTTCTGTTAAAGTTGGTAAAGATTTAGGCCTATTTGGTTCTACAGCGATTTTAAATGATATGACACTATTAGGTGTTGGTTCACAAGGTATTGTGGGAACTGCTGGTGGTACAACAACAACTCTAGGTCGTATCGGTACTGGTTTTATCTATGCTGACTGGAATGGTCAAATTACATACACAACACCAAACATGAACGGCTTATCAGTATCTGTTGGTGTATTCCAACCTTGGAATGCAACAGCATCAGGTGCAGTTAGTGCTACATCATCAGGTTCTACTGATCAGTTTGGTTTCCAAGGTCAAGGTTCATACTCATGGACTGGTGACTTCGCTGGTAAAGTTTGGGCTGGTTTCTTCTCACAAGAAGTAACAGGTCTTGCTGCTGGAAGCGACGATCGTGCTACTGCGTTTGAAGCTGGTATTTCAACATCTATTTCTAACATTAATTTAGTAGCTTATGCTTATTCAGGTGAAGGTATTGGTACTACTGCAATGTTACGTGATGGTTTTGATGCAACAGGTAAAATGCGTGATTCTGACGGTGGTTATGTTCAGGCTACTTACGTGATACCTACTGGTACTAAACTTGGTGTTTCATACGGTATTTCTAATCTAGATGACAACGCTGCTGATGCAGGTGATAGTCTTGTTGAAGAAAACTCAATGTTAACTGTTGGTGCTTACCATCCGTTAACTAAGCACTTAAACTTAGTTGCTGAATATTCATTAGTTGAAGCTGAGGCTCATGACACTGTAAGTGATTCTGAGTCAAATATCTTCTCAGTGGGTGCAATCTTATTCTTCTAGAATTTGATTCTAAAAGAACGTAACAATAAAAAAGGCTCCTGTTAGGAGCCTTTTTTTTATTCTTTTTTAGTCAGATAAATTAATCTCGAGCTCTTTAATTTTTCTAGTGATTGTGTTTCGCCCGATACCTAATAATTTCGCTGCTTCAACTTTTCTACCCTTTGTATAGCGAAGTGCCTGAATGATTAACTCTTTTTCAAAAATATTCGTATAATCTTTAAAAATATCTTCTCCACCAGTGAGAAGAATTTTAGACACTTCTCTGCCCAGGTTTTCTTTCCAATCTGCTGATGTTGTTCCTGATGATACAGGTTCACTGTTAAGTTCGGCAGGCAGGTCACTCACATTAATAACATTCCCAGGTGCCATAACCGTAAGCCAGTGACATATATTTTCGAGTTGCCTGACGTTACCTTGCCAATACAAATTTTTAAAATACTCAATTACTTCAGGTGAGAGCGATTTTATCTTTACATTCAATTGCATCGCACTTTTATTTAAGAAATATTGTGATAAAAGTGCAATATCCTCAACTCGCTCCCTGAGAGGCGGAACTTTGATACGAATGACATTTAGCCTGTGAAATAAATCCTCTCTGAACTTTCCAGATTTAACTAAATTCTCAAGATTTTGATGGGTAGCTGCAATCACCCTCACATCAACATTAATTAAATCTTGTCCACCAACTCGATAAAATTGTCCTTCACTTAGTACACGTAAAAGTCTCGTTTGAAGATCTATCGGCATATCCCCAATTTCATCTAAGAACAACGTGCCTTGATGAGCTTGCTCAAATTTTCCTTTTCTTTGAGAGTTTGCACCTGTAAATGCTCCTTTCTCAAACCCAAATAACTCTGCTTCTAAAAGCTCATTTGGGATAGCGGCAGTATTAATGGCAATAAAGGGGTTTTCTTTTCTGTGACTATTCTTATGAATTGCTTTTGCAACCAATTCCTTACCTGAGCCAGATTCTCCGTTAAGAAGCACCATGGCATTAGATTGACTTAAACGACCAATTGCCCTGAATACATCTTGCATTGATTTCGCTTGACCAATGATTTCTGGAAGTTCACCTAAAGTTTCTTCTTTATCAGTTTTTTTTCTAATAGATTCGAGTGCTTGCTCTATGATATTAACCACTTTTGTTATATCAAAAGGTTTGGCAATATATTCAAAAGCCCCTTTTTGGAAAGCGGTAACTGCGGTATCTAAGTCTGAATAAGCAGTCATGATAATAATAGGAATCTCAGGAAATTTATCTTTTACCTTTGTAAGAAATTCGATACCTGACTCTCCAGGCATTCTAATATCACTAATAATTGCCTGAGGTTTATCATGATTGAATTTGTTTATAGCTTCATTTGTATTACTAAAGCATTCAAAAGTAATATTAGCTTTTGTTAGCGCTTTTTCAAAAACCCAACGGATTGATTTATCATCATCTAAAACCCAAATTTGGCTCATTTCTTCCCCTCGGTTGGTTTTAGATTATTTTCAATTGGCAAGATAATTGAGAAAACTGTATTTCCTGGGACGCTATGGCAATCAATCATGCCTTGGTGTAATGAAATGAGATTCTGTGCCAGTGACAAACCAAGACCTGAGCCCTTTTCGCTTCCAGTAACTAACGGAAAAAATATTTTATCGATTAATTCATTTTTAATACCAGGCCCATTATCAATAATGTCAATTCGTATAGCAGTGGCATGCTTTTTTTTACGAAAAACAATCTGTCTTTCAGCTCTTGTTATAAAGGTGAGTTGCATGTCATCCTGTTTGTTTTGCTTCATTGCTTGCGCACCATTTCTAGCAATATTTAAGATGGCTTGAATAAGCTTTTCTCGATCAACAATAAATTCCGGCAGGCTTACATCATAGTCTCTTACAAAAGAAATATCATTTGAAAATTCAGATAAAATTAAGCTTCTTACCCTCTCCAAAATTTCATGAATGTTTGTTTTTTTATAAACTGGCATTTGATGAGGAGTAAGCATTCTATTCATGAGATTTTGAAGCCGATCAGCTTCATTTATAACTATTTGGGTATATTCTTTCAAGGAGTCTTCAATTAATTCCTGCTCGAGTAGTTGAGCTGCGCCCCTTAATCCGCCGAGGGGATTTCTAACTTCATGAGCTAAATTTCTAAGTAATTCAGTGTTTGCCTGTTGCTGAATAAACATTCTTTCTTCTCTGGCAACTTTTAATTGTTGATCCATTTGTATGAATTCAATCACAAATTCATCTTTGGAATCAATAAGTGCTGAAACAGTTAGGCTGACGCAAATCGTTTTTTTTTGATGAGTCTGGATAAAATACTCATGTTCCTTATAGCTGTTATTTTGCTCATCAACTTTTTGAAGAATTTTCTTAAAAAAGTTATTATTATCTTCAAAAAAGATACTGATATTATTATTGATTGCCTGTTTAGCACTCACTTCAAAAAGTGATTCAGTGCTAGGATTCATATAATTTACTATTAGGTTTTTATCACAAACAATTATGGCTGTGACAAGTGATTCCATTACTGCGTATTTTTTTTCTGTTACTTCATTAGTCATTTTAAATATCAACTTATAATCTATCAAACATGTTTAAAAATTTAATGCACAAAAAAAGTGCAACATAATTTTGATTAAAAAAAAGCGAGGCCTAGCCTCGCTTTCAAAAGTAATTTATAAGCTATAGTACATATCAAACTCAATAGGATGAGGCGTCATTCTCATTCGAGTCACATCTTCCATCTTAAGTCCAATATAACTATCAATGAAATCATCACTGAATACGCCACCTTTTGTTAAAAATTGACGATCCTTATCGAGCGCAGCCAGAGCTTCCTCAAGAGATGCAGAAACTTGAGGAATTTTTGCTTCCTCTTGGGCAGTTAAGTCATATAAATCTCTAGTTTCATGATCACCAGGATGTATTTTATTTTGAATTCCATCAAGACCCGCCATCATCAAAGCACTAAAAGCAAGGTATGGATTAGCCATTGGATCTGGAAATCTTACTTCAATTCGACGAGCTTTATCAGAGGCTACATGTGGAATTCTAATTGCAGCAGATCTATTTTTTGCTGAGTAAGCTAACATAACAGGCGCTTCAAAACCTGGAACAAGTCGCTTGTATGAATTTGTTGATGGGTTTGTTATCGCATTTAATGCTCTACCGTGTTTGATGATTCCACCAATATAGTAAAGCGCTTCATCACTCAAATTTGCATATTTTTTACCTGCAAAAAGGTTTTTACCTTTTTTCCATATTGATTGATGAACATGCATACCTGTTCCATTATCATTTAATACTGGCTTTGGCATGAACGTGGCAGTTTTACCATAATGATGAGCTGTATTCATCACAACATATTTAAGAATTTGAGTCCAATCAGCTCTTTCAGTTAATGAAGAAAACTTAGTACCTATTTCATTTTGACCTGATCCAGCAACCTCATGGTGATGAACCTCAACTGGCACCCCCATTTCTTCTAATGTAAGACACATTTGAGAGCGTAAATCTTGTAGTGAATCAACTGGGGGCACAGGAAAATAACCACCTTTTACTCTCGGTCTGTGACCAACATTACCGCCCTCATGCTCTGTTTTTGAATCCCATTCGGCCTCTTCAGAGCTAATTTTAACTGAAGATCCACTCATTCCAGAATCCCAAGTAATGGAGTCGAAGACGAAAAATTCAGGTTCTGGTCCAAAATAAACAGTGTCACCAATTCCTGTTTTTTTGAGGTATTGTTCCGCACGATTTGCGATTGTTCGAGGATCTCTATCATACCCCTTACCATCCGCAGGATCGACCACATTACAAGTTAGGATAAGCGTTGATTCCTCCATAAATGGATCGATATTAGCTGTTTTAGGATCAGGAAAAAGCAACATATCTGAAGCATTAATACCTTTCCACCCAGCAACAGAAGAACCATCAAAAGCATGACCATCTGTGAACTTACTTTTATCAAAAGCCGCAATTGGCACTGTTACATGTTGTTCCTTTCCCCTTGTGTCCGAAAATCTTAAATCAACGAACTTAACGTTATTACTCTTAATTTTTTTCATTACATTAGCGACAGACATACCTTTTACTCCTTAATTTTTAAATCAATTTTATAAAAATGATAACTATTAAAAGAACTTTATGGTGCAATTTTACTTTTTTTTGAATAAAAATAAATAAAAATTGACTATATTGCACTATATTAGTGCAATATAGTCAATAAAATGCACTAATATTAAACATAAATATTAATTTAATTCATTAGATATAAGATTTATAATGTCAACGTGAATAATATGAAAAAAAACTTTGCAGTCCTTGGACATCCTATATCTCATTCTTTATCTCCACGGATTCACCAACACTTTGCTAACCAGTTTGGTATAAAAATTGATTATCAAGCAATTGACGTTGACATTAATAATTTTTCAAAAACATTATCTGATTTGAAGGATAAAGGCTATGAGGGTCTAAATATTACTTTGCCTTTAAAAAATTTAGCATATGAGCTATGTGATCATTTATCTCCGAAGTCTCAAAAGACAAAATCAGTTAATACAATTTCTTTTGTTAATAATAAAATATATGGTGATACCACAGATGGCCTAGGCCTAGTTAAGGATCTATTAAAAAGAGGCGTTATACTTGAGGGTAAAAAAATTCTTATCATTGGAGCAGGTGGAGCTTCAAATGGAGTTATGTATGATCTAGTATCACAACACCCTAATAGTATTTTTCTAACAAATAGAACTATAAGTAAATCTCATCAAATGATGAACGACTGGATGGAATTTGCTATGGAAAAAAACGTTGCAATAGATATTTTTGATTCAAATGAAAGTATTTCGTTTGATTTAATTATTAACGCGACCTCATCTTCATTAGGCGCTGAAAATGTGGTATTCCCAAAAAATTTACAAGGGCAATTTTGGTATGACATGATGTATGGAAAGCAAACAACATTTTTATCAATGGCTGAAAAAAATAAAGTAAAATTTTGTGATGGATTAGGAATGCTTGTTGAGCAAGCTGCAGCTGCATTTTATATTTGGCACAAGGAAAAACCGGACACTAAACCCCTTTATAAAATTCTATAAGTAATCCTTTAAAAATTTACCGGTATAACTATTTTTATTTTTACAAATTTCCTCTGGGGAACCTTCAGCTATAATTTGGCCTCCACCATCCCCTCCCTCAGGACCCAAATCGATAATCCAATCTGCAGTTTTAATGACATCCAAATTATGCTCAATGATTGCTAAAGTATTGCCATTCTTCTTTAATTGGTGAAGCACATTTAATAAAAGTTGAATGTCTGCAAAATGAAGACCTGTTGTAGGCTCGTCTAATATATATAAAGTTTTACCAGTATCTCTTTTTGATAATTCAAGAGCTAACTTAACTCTTTGAGCTTCCCCTCCAGATAATGTAGTGGCATTCTGCCCAAGCTTTATATAGCTCAGGCCTACGTTTAGCAAAGTTTTCAATTTTCTTTCAATGACTGGAATCGCACTAAAAAATTCATAAGCTTGTTCAACGGTCATCGTGAGAACGTCATGTATATTCTTATTTTTATACTTAATCTCTAGCGTTTCTCGGTTATAACGCTGACCTTTACAAAAGTCACATTTGACATAAACATCGGGTAAAAAATGCATTTCAACTTTTACAACACCATCCCCCTCACATGATTCACATCGACCCCCTTTAACGTTAAAGGAGAATCTTCCTGGGGCATATCCTCTAAGTTTACTTTCAGGCACTTTTGCAAAAATATCTCTTATAGGCGTAAAGAGACCTGTATAAGTTGCTGGATTAGATCGAGGGGTTCTTCCGATTGGACTTTGATTGACATCAACGACTTTATCAAAAAATTCAAACCCTTGTATTTTATCGTGGGGAGCAACTTCTAGATTACTTTTGTATAAATGCTTAGCCAGTGCATGATAGAGTGTGTTGTTGATAAGAGTTGACTTACCGCTTCCTGATACGCCCGTGATACATGTCATTAAGCCAACAGGAAGTTTGAAATCCACATTTTTTAGATTATTTCCTCGAGCTTTAGAGATATGAAAGAATTGATTATTTGGCTTTAGTTTTTCTTTAGATAGACTAATCTCTTTTTCGCCAGATAAATATTGTCCTGTAAGTGAATTCTTATTTTTTAAAATTTCTTCGGGGGTTCCTTCAGCAATTACTTTACCACCATGAAGGCCTGCTCCAGGACCAATATCTACAATGTAATTAGCAGCCATTATGGCGTCATAGTCGTGTTCAACGACAATCACGGTATTTCCTAAATCACGCAGATTTTTCAAAGTTTTTAGTAATTTCTCATTATCTCTCTGATGTAATCCAATCGAAGGTTCATCTAGAACATACATCACTCCTGTTAATCCACTTCCAATTTGTGAAGCGAGTCTGATACGTTGTGCCTCCCCGCCAGATAATGTTTCGGCTGTTCTTGAAAGTGATAAGTAATCTAGTCCCACATTAATAAGAAAAAAAATTCTATTTTTTATTTCTTGTATGATTTTTTCGGCAACCTTAGCTCTGGCTCCTTTGAAATCTAGATTTTCGAAAAAATTAAAAGCTTTTTTTAAGGCTAATTCACAAATAAAATTAATGTTTTTATCACCAACTAAAACATGTCTTGCCTCTTTTCGAAGTCGAGCTCCGTTACAAGATGGACAAGTTTGAATATTAAGATACTTTGCAATTTCATCCCTTACAATTCCTGAATCAGTCTCCTGATAGCGGCGTGTTAGATTATTTATAATTCCCTCAAAAGAATGCGATTTTTGGTATATTTTTCCATGTTCACTCAAATAAGAAAACGAAATCACTTCTTTTTTACTTCCATGTAAAATAACTGACTGAATATCTTCGGATAATTTTTCGAAGGGGGTATCAATATCAAATTTGTAATGGTTCGCAAGACTAGTGAGCATCTGAAAATAAAATTGATTTCTTTTATCCCAACCTTTTATAGCTCCGGAAGCTAGTGATAGCTGAGGAAAGGCAACAACTTTTTGTGGGTCAAAAAAACTTTTATAACCTAAGCCATCGCAATCCTGACATGCACCCATTGGATTATTAAAAGAAAAAAGTCGGGGTTCTAATTCAGGAATAGCATAATCACAATGAGGACAAGCAAACTTAGATGAAAAAAGCCTTGTTTGATTGGTATCCATATCAAGCGTTAATATTTTTCCATCAGTCAATTTAAGAGCAGTTTCTATTGATTCGGTAATTCGTTGCTTAATATCAGGATGTATTTTTATGCGATCAACAACAACATCAATTTGGTGATTTATTTTTTTCTCTATCTCTGGAAGTTTGTCAATTTCATAGATAGTGCCATCCAACCTAACCCTAATAAATCCTTGAGCCCGCAGTTCGTTGATTAAATCTGTATGACTGCCCTTCCTATTATTTACAATAGGAGCAAGAATGATTATTTTAGAATCTTCAGGTAGGCCTAATAGTTGATCTACAATTTGTGAAATAGTTTGAGCTTCCAGTTTTAGATTATGTTCCGGGCATACTGGATCGCCTGCTCTTGCAAATAATAATCTCAAATAATCATGAATTTCTGTCACTGTCCCAACAGTAGATCTAGGATTATGAGAAGTTGATTTTTGTTCTATAGAGATTGCAGGAGAGAGTCCTTCAATCAAATCTACGTCTGGTTTATTTAATCGATCAAGAAATTGTCTTGCATATGCTGATAATGACTCAACATACCTTCTTTGTCCTTCAGCATAAAGTGTGTCAAACGCCAATGACGATTTTCCTGATCCAGAAAGACCAGTAATCACAATCAGGTTATTTCGAGGGAGGCTAAGTGAGATATTTTTTAAATTATGGGTTCTAGCCCCTTTTATATTTATATAATCCATTAAATTTCATTTAATTATGCGCAACCTGATAATATAGCGGAATATTTATATTTAATGCAACTTGATTTAGGCTCTTATGGTTCAGAAAGACAGAATGACCCCCAATGAAATAAAAGCAAGCTCAATTTTGGCCTCAATTTATGCATTAAGAATGTTAGGCATATTTTTAATATTACCTATTTTTTCAATTTACGCTTCTAATCTACCAAGTCAGCCATCAGTTTTTCAAATAGGCTTGGCTTTGGGGATCTATGGACTCACACAAGCAATTTTTCAAATTCCATTCGGGATAGTATCTGATTATATTGGTCGAAAAAAAGTGATTTATTTTGGGTTGATACTCTTCATTATGGGTTCCCTTTTAGCAGGTTTTTCAACCAAAATTGAGTTAATTACTTTAGGAAGGGCTATTCAAGGCGCAGGAGCAATTTCAGCAGTTTTAAGCGCATTATTAGCAGATTTAACTTCTAATGAAAGTCGTACTAAAGCTATGGGTATAGTGGGAGTTTCAATCGGATTAACTTTTGCATTGTCTCTAGTTTTAGGGCCAATAATAAATAAACTAATAGGAGTTCCTGGAATATTTATTTTAATGGGAGTCTTATCGTTTGTTGCAATCATAGTAATCAAATTATTTATAACCGAAGCCCCAAAGACACAAAAAGTAAAAAAAATAAATTTAAGCGAGTTTTCTTTTATTCTCAGAAGATGGGACTTGAATCGCCTAAATTTTGGAATATTCGTTTTACACGCCACTCAAATCTCATTGTTTATTACGATACCTTATTACTTAATTTCAAAAGGGGGAGTTGCGCTTTCTGAGCATTGGAGTATTTATTTGCCAATATTATTTCTATCATTTGTGTTTATGGTCCCCATGATTATTTTTTCACAAAGATGGAATTTATCTAAGCAAACATTTTTAGTTTCAATATTACTTTTATTTCTATCTCAGTTTTTCTTTATTAACTTCTCATATGGACTTTTAAGCATAAGCCTTGCTTTATTGGTCTATTTTATTGGATTTAATTTTCTCGAAGCATCCCTCCCAAGCCTAGTAAGTAAAATTGCTCCAATTGAGAGAAAAGGTTTTTCGTTAGGGGTGTATAATACATGTCAATCTTTAGGAATGTTCTTTGGGGGAGTTTTGGGTGGAATTGCGGCCAATAACTTTGGATACGAAGGCGTTTTTTATTTTTGTGGGATTATAATATTTATCTGGTTTATTTTATCTTTGTCAATAAAAATGCCGGATTTGAAAAAGGTTTGAAAAATACCAAAGGGGATTATTAATTATGTCAGTCAATAAGGTAATTTTAGTAGGAAGATTAGGTCAAGATCCTGATGTGAGATATATGCCAAATGAAACGGCCGTATGTAATTTTAGTTTAGCTACTAGCAGCTCATATAAAGATAAAACTGGAGAGAAGGTAGATCAGACTGAATGGCATAGGATAGTGATGTTTGGGAAGGTTGCCGAGATAGCCAAAGAGTACTTAAGAAAAGGTAGCCAAGTATTTATTGAGGGCAGGCTTCAAACAAGAAAATGGCAAACAAAAGAAGGGCAAGATAGATACACTACAGAAGTGGTAGCCGCAACAATGCAAATGTTAGGCTCTAAAGATACATCCTCAAGCGGAGGAGATTCATCAGGTGAATTTGATCAGCAACAAAATAAATCATCTAATGAGCCAACTAAGGCTCCATCACCTGCTGTTGAATCTTTTGATCAGTTAGAAGACGATATTCCATTTTAATAATTTAAAAAAAGCTTATGCCTATTTATGAATTTGCTTGTAATGATTGTGGATATGAAGAGGACCTAATGAGAAAAATTAGTGAACCATCTCAAACCCTATGCCCAAAATGTGGCAGTCAAAATTTTATCAAACAATTGTCTGCTGCAAATTTTAAGCTAAAAGGGTCTGGGTGGTATGAGACTGATTTTAAAAATAAAGAGAATTCTTCAGAAACAAAGAAAGACAAGAGCAAAACAAAAGAGACTAAAACATCAACTGAGAAACAAAATGTTTAAAAAAAATATTCTTACAGGCTTATTGGTTTTAATTCCCATTGTTTTGACATTGTGGGTCCTAATCACCTTAACTCAATTTTTGGATCAAGTTTTATTATTTCTCCCTGATGAATTTCAGCCACATACATTGTTTGGTGGAGCGATCCCAGGTTATGGAGTGATTGTAACGCTTGTGGTCGTTTTTTTAACAGGCCTCATAGCTAATAATTTTTTTGGGAAAAAAATAATAAGTATCTATGAATATGTCCTCAACAAAGTGCCGGTAATAAGTTCAATTTATAAAGGAATTAAACAGGTCTCCGACACACTTTTATCAAACTCCGGACAGGCTTTCTCTAAGGCAGTTTTGATTGAATTTCCAAATGCTGGAACCTATACGTTTGCATTTATTACTGGGGTACCAAATAATCAAATAGCAAAATATTTAAAAGGTAAATACGTCAATGTCTATGTACCAACCACCCCAAATCCAACTTCTGGATATACCTTAATAGTCCCGACTAAAAAAATTATTGAGATTGATCTGAGTGTTGATCAAGTATTAAAGTATGTAATCTCAATGGGGGTATCAACAGCAGATAAAGAGTTTATAGAAAATAATAAAAAGAAAAGAAAGTAGAAAAAAATGAGAACACATTTCTGTGGAGAATTAAATAAATCCCATGAAGGAGCTGAAGTAACATTATGTGGCTGGGCACATAGAAGAAGAGATCATGGCGGAGTTATCTTTATTGATTTAAGAGACAAGAAAGGCTTAGCTCAAATAGTAATTGACCCTGATACTCCAGAAGCTTTCAAGGTCGGGGAGTCTATTCGTAATGAATTTGTTCTGCGAGTTACCTGCAAAGTTAGGTTAAGACCTGAGGGAACTATCAATAAAAACCTACCGACCGGCGAAGTAGAGATGCTAGCTTCAGATGTTGAGATTCTCAATACCTCATTGACACCACCTTTTATGTTGGATGATGAAACTATTTCAGAGTCAGTCAGATTAGAAAGTCGTTTCATTGATCTTCGTCGAGACACTATGCAAAAAAATCTTCGATTAAGATACGATATATCTAAAAACTTTCGTAATTACCTTGATAAAAAAGATTTTGTTGAGATTGAAACACCAATTTTAACAAGAAGCACACCCGAAGGTGCGAGAGATTATTTAGTTCCATCCAGAGTGCATCAGGGTGAGTTTTTTGCATTACCCCAGTCCCCTCAACTATTTAAACAAATGTTGATGATCTCAGGTTTTGATAGATATTTTCAAATTGCTAAATGTTTCCGCGACGAGGATTTGAGAGCAGATAGACAACCAGAGTTTACTCAATTAGATATTGAGCTCTCCTTTTCAGATGAAGAAGAAATAATGAAAATTAATGAGGGCATGATTCGTCAGATGTTTATGGATACAATGAAAATTGAACTTCCTAATACATTTCCTCAATTAACCTATGCTGAAGCAATGAGTAAATATGGTTCTGATAAACCAGATTTGAGGGTGACACTTGAACTTGTCGATTTAACTCAAGAACTCAAGAAAGTTGAGTTTAAGGTTTTTTCATCAGCAGCAAATATGCCTAATGGGAGAGTGGCCGCTCTAAAAATCCCTGGAGGTTCTGAATTATCAAGATCTGAAATTGACGCTTATACAGAATTTGTGAAAATTTATGGTGCTAAAGGTTTGGCATATATTAAAGTGAATGACATAACGCAACTTGATGAAAATGGCCTTCAAAGTCCTATCGTTAAGAATATTGATGCAGATGCATTAAAAGCAATCATGAAAAAAACAAATGCATCCAATGGAGATTTAATTTTCTTTGGCGCGGATAAAGAGAAAATTGTGAATGAGGCACTTGGTGCTTTGAGAGAAAAAATTGGTCATGATAAGAATCATTTGAATGATTTAACTTGGGCACCTTTATGGATTATTGATTTTCCAATGTTTGATTATGATGAAGATAGCAAAAGATGGAATGCATTACATCATCCGTTTACTGCTCCAAAAGATGGACATGAAGATTTACTAGAATCAGATCCAGGTAAATGTCTCTCAAAAGCTTATGACATGGTTATTAATGGCTCAGAAGTTGGGGGAGGCTCTATTCGTATCCATAAAAATGATATCCAGTCAAAAGTATTTAAAGCCTTAAATATTTCAAAAGAGGAGTCTGAAGAGAAATTTGGCTTTTTATTAGAGGCTTTACAATTTGGAGCACCTCCTCATGGAGGGATTGCTTTTGGTCTTGATAGAATAGTAACACTTCTAGCGGGTGCTGAATCAATCAGGGATGTCATTGCTTTTCCAAAAACACAAAAAGCACAATGTTTATTAACAAACGCCCCCAATGAAGTAGATGATAAACAGTTACGAGAGCTTCATATTAAAACAAGGCTTTCAGCTAATCAGAAAAATGATTAAAGGTATTGATCACTATAATCTTCGCTCTGATGAAAATATGATAGAAGTTCTTAAAGATTTTTATATTAATATTGTAGGCTTAAAACTTGGGCAAAGACCCCCTTTTAAAAGTAAAGGCTATTGGTTGTATGCAGATGACAAAGATGTCCTTCACCTCAGCTCATCAAAAGATAATATAAAAAACCTTATAAATGTAAATTCAACACTTGATCATGTTTCCTTTTCTGCTTCAAATAAAAATACTTTTATGGAAACCTTAAAAAAAAATAATATCCTTTTTAAGGAAAGATATATTCCTGAAATAAATATTGAGCAGTTATTTTTTAAAGACCCTGCAGGCAATGGGATTGAATTAATTTTTTTAGATAAATCTTAAAGAGAGGTTGTTATGAAAAGTTATAAAAAAGAATTGTGGTTTAATGCACCTGAAAGAATGCACTTCACCAATATTACTCCTGAGGTAAATTCTTGCTTGGCAGAGAGTGGAATCCGAGAAGGGCTGGTATTAGTTAATGCAATGCATATTACAGCAAGTGTTTTTATTAATGATGATGAATCGGGCTTGCATCACGATTATAAAAAATGGCTTGAAGAATTAGCACCACACGAACCTTTAAGTCATTACAGACACAACGATACCGGTGAAGACAATGCTGATGCTCATATTAAAAGACAAGTAATGGGCAGAGAAGTTGTTGTTGCAGTAACTGATGGTAAGCTTGATTTTGGACCCTGGGAACAAATCTTTTACGGCGAGTTTGATGGAAGAAGAAAAAAACGCGCTTTAGTTAAAATAATTGGTGAATAAGTTTAATTTTGAATGAAACTTTCAAGCTGATTGATTAGGTCTTTTTGGTGACTGATCATCTCTTTCACCAAATCACCTTGTGAAACCATGCCAATAATTTTATCTCCTTTGAGAACTGGTATATGTCTTATTTTTTTTTCTGACATAATTTCTAAACCTTTTTCAAACGAATCTGTTGGGTGAAGTGACAAGACTTTTTTTGTCATAATATCTTTTACGAGGGTCTCTTTAGAGGACTTTTTGTGGAGGATTATTTCACGCGCATAATCTCTTTCAGAAACTATACCAACCATCTTATCTTTGTCCGTAACCAACAGCGCTCCTATTTTATATTTTGCCATAACCATAAGAGCCTCAATGACTGTTTGAGTTGGTGAAATCGTTAGTAATTCTTTTATTTTTTTTGTTTCAATAATCTGTTTTAAAGTTTTCATTAAAAATAAAGTTTATTAACATTGAATCTAGAATAACCAAATTCTAAACTTTTAGCAAAATCAATAAATATAAATAAATCTTCTGCAGAACAATGCAAACTTTACTGATAAAATATCTTTAACTAAATTAACGGATACAAGGCGCATGGCAGGACATTCAAAGTGGGCAAATATTCAGCATCGTAAAGGTAGGCAAGATGCTAAAAGAGGTAAAATCTTTACTAAGTTGGTCAAAGAAATTACTGTTGCAGCCAGGCTTAATGGGGGGGATGTAAATTTTAATCCTAGATTGAGGTCTGCTGTAACAGCTGCTAAAGAGCAAAGTATGCCAGCTGAGAACATTACTAGAGCAATTAAAAGAGGAACAGGAGAGTTAGAGGGAGTTAATTACGAAGAGATAAGGTATGAAGCATATGGAGTTAATGGAGTAGCCATTATTATTGATTGCTTGACCGACAATAAAGTTCGAGCAGTCGCTGATGTAAGGCATGCTTTATCGAAGCATGGAGGTAATTTGGGGACAGATGGTTCTGTTTCGTTTTTATTTAAACATTGCGGCAGTATTTTTTATGCTCCTATTGATGATAGTGAAAAATTGATGGATGAAGCTATTAATTTGGGTGCTGAAGACGTCATTATAAATGACGATAAAAGTATAGAAATTATTACTCTTCCTAATGATTTTATAAAAATTAATGAAGGGCTTGAGGGATTAGGATTTAAAAAAGAATTAGCCGAGTTAACAATGAAAGCTGAAACAGAAATCACTTTGCAAGGTGATGACGCAATAAAGATGCAAAAGTTAGTTGATATTTTAGAAGATTTAGATGATGTGCAGGAGATTTATACTAATGCAAACTTTGAAGATTAAATTAAATCATTGATTACTATCTTAGGCATTGATCCAGGTTTGCGCGTTACTGGGTATGGGGTGATACACCGAGAGAAACAAAGTTTTCAATATAAATCAAGTGGCGCCATAAGAACAACCAAAGAAGATCTTGATTTAGCAGCTAGAATCAAAATTATTGTAGACGGAATTACAGAGGTAATTGAGAAGTTCCAGCCAACTGTCGTGGCAATTGAAAAAGTATTTGTTAACACAAATCCACAATCAACACTTTTACTTGGTCAAGCGAGAGGCGCTGCTATCGCAGCTGTTGTTGCTAGAGAAATTAATATCTATGAGTATACAGCCCTTCAAATAAAAAAATCAGTTGTGGGAAAAGGGCATGCGGATAAGATTCAAGTTCAAATGATGGCACAAAGGTTACTCAAATTACCAGGTTTGCCTGGCCCTGATTCTGCAGACGCATTAGCCTGTGCTATTTGTCATGCTAATATAAGTGATTCACTGGGAAGACTTGGAGTTGGTAATAGAATGAAATCAGGCAGGATAATATGATAGGTCGCATCAAAGGTAAGATTTTAGAGAAAATACCACCTCATATTTTGATTGATTGCAATGGAGTTGGTTATGAAATTGAGGTTCCTATGACTACCTTTTATGATCTTCCAGAAGCAGGAGGTGACGTGATACTTTTGACTCATTTTCTTGTAAGGGAAGACGCCCAATTATTGTTTGGTTTTGCTACTGATCAAGAAAGAATTATTTTTAGGAAATTATTGAAAGTTAATGGCATTGGTGCTAAAGCATCTTTATCAATACTAAGTGGTATGACAGTTCATGAACTCACTCATACAATTCAGAGCCAAGATGTTGTGTCTTTAACAAAAATACCAGGAGTTGGTAAGAAGACTGCAGAAAGGCTGATTCTAGAGCTGAAAGATAAATTTTCTGATACTGAGTTTCAATCATCAAATACTTCAAGCTCAAAGGAGTTAGACGATATCCAAAATGCATTATCTGCCCTTGGATATAATCAAAAGGATATATTGCTGGTTACAAAAGAATTAGAACCAAATATTTCGGTAAATGATGGCATTAAAAAAGCTTTAAAATTATTATCAAATTAAATTTTATTAATGGGTAAAAAATGATTGAACCTGATCAATTTAAAAATAGTGAATCTGTCAGCATTGAAGAGGAAAATTTTGAAAGGGCATTGAGACCAAAAGAATTAGAAGATTATGTTGGTCAAGAAAAAATAAGAGAACAGTTAGATATTTTTATTAATGCTGCAAAAAAAAGAAAAGAGCCCCTTGATCACCTTCTTTTATTTGGACCGCCCGGATTAGGAAAAACAACACTTGCTCATATCATTGCAAACGAGATGGGGGTAAATCTCAAACAAACATCTGGGCCCGTGCTTGAAAAAACCGGAGACTTAGCTGCATTATTGTCCAATCTTGAGGCTAATGATGTTTTGTTCATTGATGAAATTCATCGAATTTCTCCCGTGATAGAGGAAATTCTTTATCCTGCAATGGAAGATTATCGCCTTGATATTATGATCGGTGAGGGTCCATCAGCTCGTTCAGTGAAATTAGATTTACCACCATTTACATTAATAGGGGCAACTACAAGGGCTGGAATGTTAACAAATCCTTTGAGAGATAGATTTGGGATTGTCTCACGTCTTGAATTTTACTCATCTGATGAACTAGCACGAATAGTTTTGAGAAGTGCGGGACTTCTTGAAACCAAGATTGATAATGATGGCGCTTTAGAATTAGCTAAACGCTCAAGAGGAACACCAAGAATTGCAAACAGGTTACTGAGAAGAGTCCGTGATTATGCAGAAATTAAAGCAGATGGTGATATTAATACTTCTATTGCAAATCAGGCATTAAAAATGTTAGACGTAGATTTAATTGGTCTTGATCTAATGGACAGAACTTTTTTGAAGGCTATTATTGAAAAATTTTCTGGAGGACCAGTAGGTTTGGATAACCTAGCTGCTGCTATTGGTGAAGAGAAGGAAACTATCGAAGATGTCATAGAGCCATATCTTATTCAGCAAGGATTTTTGATGAGAACTCCCAGAGGAAGGGTAACAACCCCACAAACATATGAACATTTTGGTATGAAAATGCCACAGAATGAAAAAAATGAAAGTTTATGGTAGAAAATATATCTTTTAAATGGAGTGTAAGAATATACTTTGAGGACACAGACAGTGGTGGTGTTGTTTACCATTCGAACTATTTAAAATTTATGGAGCGTGCAAGGACAGAGTGGCTTAGAAGTCTTAATTTAAACCAAGCTGAATTGAAGAAAAAAGATAAAATAATGTTTGTGGTGGCAAAAGTTGATATAAATTATATAAAGCCTGCACGTTTTAATGATCAGCTCAGCATTGAAACTATTGTGGATAAAATTGGAGCATCTAAAGTAAATTTAACTCAAGATATTTATAAGAATTCTGATTTATGCACTTCAGCAAAAGTCAATATTGCGTGCTTAAATTCTGATAATTTTAAACCACAAAGAATCCCAAAACTTATTAAACAAAAAATGGAGATATTATGACTATTGGTAGTGACTTATCCTTCTTCTCATTAATCTGGGATGCTAGCCTCCCTGTTCAGGCTGTAATGCTGATTCTGGTAATAGCGTCAATGGTCTCTTGGAAAATTATATATCTTAAGATTAAGACCTTAAAAAAAGCTGAACAAAATACGGATGATTTTGAGAAAGTTTTTTGGTCAGGGGGGAGCTTAAGTAACCTGTATGATTCGATCAGCGTCAGACCACCCAATGATATGATTGGTCTACCAGTGATATTTAGGGCTGGATATAAGGAATATATTTCAAATAAAAGTACGGGTGAGCTAGATAAAAAAAGTATTGAAAGCGTAAGAAGAGCAATGAGTGCATCCTATAACAGGGAAGTAGATGCACTTGATCGTCATTTACCATTTCTAGCATCAGTTGGATCAGTAAGTCCTTATATAGGTTTGTTTGGAACAGTATGGGGAATAATGAACGCATTCATTGGTCTCGCTAATGTTGCTCAAGCCTCTTTGGCACAAGTTGCTCCAGGAATTGCTGAAGCCTTAATTGCAACGGCAATTGGTCTATTTGCAGCAATACCGGCTGTCATCGCCTATAACAAGTTTGCCTCTAAGGTCGATAGGATTTCTGTAAGGTATGAAAGCTTTATGGAAGAATTTATCAATATCATGGATCGAAAAGGATAACCCCATGAGAAAAAGAAGAATGATGAATCAGATAAATGTAGTTCCTTATATTGATGTCATGTTGGTGTTGCTTGTTATTTTTATGGTCACAGCACCGATGACAAACCCAGGTATAGTTGAGCTACCTAAAGTCGGACAATCATTAAAGCAGAAAGTTAATCCAATTGTGATATCACTTAAAAAGAATTCTAAAATTGAGGTGAGTGGCAAGGCATATAAAAAAGATGCTTTATTAGTTTTTTTGAAGAAAAAAATAGAAAAAAATGTTGATCAATCTATTGTTATAGCAGCTGATGAAAAAGTTAAATATGGATCAGTCATAGCAATCATGGACTTATTAAAACAAAATGAATTTAATAAAGTAGGCTTACTTCTAAAACCTGAATAATTTAATGAAATTTTTAAAGCTTGAAAACAATGAGAATTTACAGGCTAATCTATTCTCTTTTGCTATACATTTAGCACTTTTTTTAGTAATGATTTTTTCGGTAGGGTGGAAAACAAAAACACCTTTTTATGCTGAAGTTGAATTGTGGGATGCTGTACCTGTTCAAAAAAAAATAAATAATACACAACCGCCCCCTAAGAAAAAAATCCAAAAAGAAAAAAAAATTAAGAAAAATCAAATAGCTGCTGAAGCAAAAGCTAAAGCTCAAAGGGAAGCAGATATAAAATTGAAAAAGAAAAAAGCTGCTGAGAAAAAAGCTGCGAAAGAGAAAGCTAGAAAATTAAAAAGACAAAAAGAAATTCAAGCTCTTAAGAAAAAGGTGCTTAAGCAAGAAAAAATTGATAAATTAAAAAAAGAAATGTTAGAAAAGGAAAAACTTGAGAGACTTCAGCAACAAGTAATAGAGCAACAAAAGATTGAAAAGATGCAGGCTGAGCTGAGGGAAAGCGAACTTAAAAAGAGAAAGAAAATAGCAGTTGAAGGTGATAAGGAAATTCAAGGTGGACAAAATACAGGTGAACTAAATAAGTACAAACTTCTAATTCAACAAAAAATTCAACAGAATGTGAATCAACAACTCTGTGGATTAGATTATATTTCTTTAGAATTTAGGATAAGTTTGATGCCTACAGGTGAATTATTAGGGCAGCCTAAAATGATAAAATCAAGTAATATAAAAAGTTGTGATGATGCTGTTGAAAGGGCAATAATCCAGTCACAACCCTTGCCTCTTCCGAAAGATAGTGGCTTATTTAGTAAACTAAAAAATTTAGAGTTAAAATTTCATCCAAATGGAGTTGAATAGTTAAATGAAAAAGTTTTCATATGTTATTTTTGCTGGAATTTTGTATTTTTCATCAAGCATCCTTCACGCAATTGAAGTGATTGAAATTCTGGGAGGCAAGGCTAGCCAAATTCCAATTGCTGTCATGCCTTTTAAAAGTTTTGGAACTACAACTAATATAGCAAAAGTTAATAATGTTATTAAAGGTGACCTAAGTCGGTCTGGTTTATTTTATCCCTTAGACACGCGGGGCGTTTCATCTTCACCGAATAGTGATAAAGATGTAAATTTCTCTCAATGGAAATCCCTGGAAGCACAATTTTTAATTATAGGCAGAGTAGATTCTTTACAAAAAGAAAAAGTAAAAGTTAGTTGGAGCTTGATTGATATATATAAACAACAAACAATTCTGAGTGGTGAGTATGTTGGAAGAAAAACTCAAATTCGAGCGATCGGCCATAAAGTTTCAGACAAAGTTTATGAGAGACTGACTGGAAGTAAAGGTGTTTTTCATACAAAAATCGCTTTTGTTGAAAAGTACAATAATAAAAAATATAAATTAAACATTTCTGATTATGATGGATACAACGTTACAAGTTTGTTGGATTCAAAAATGCCAATAATTTCACCGAGGTGGTCTCCAGATGGAAAAAAGATAGCTTATGTCTCCTTTGAAAAAGAAAAACCTGTTATTTATATTCAAGAAATCGCAACTGGCAAAAGAAAATTACTTGCAAATTTTAAAGGGAACAACAGTGCTCCTGCATGGTCACCTGATGGAAAAAAACTAGCAATTGTTCTCACATATAATGCAAATTCTCAAATTTATTTAATTAACGCCGATGGTACCGATGTAAAAAGATTAGTTCGTTCAAGAGCGATCACAACAGAACCATCTTGGTCTCCAGATGGAAAAGAAATTTACTACACCTCAAATCAAGGTGGTGGCCCACAAATTTACAAATTCAATTTAGAAGATTCTGAAGTATCTAGAGTAACATTCGAGGGAAAATATAACCTATACCCAAGTCTATCTTATGATGGAAAATTACTTCTATATTTAACTCAAGATCAAGGTAAATTTAAAGTTGCACTTCAGAATCTTCAATCCAAGCAAGTCCTCAAGCTAACTAAAGGTCCTCTTGATGAAGCACCAGTTTTCGCACCAAACGGACATATGGTATTATTTGTCTTTAAAGACTATGGAAAAACCACAAAAATTGGTACAGTATCAATAAATGGATTAAAGATTGATCCTCTACCACTTGGAAGTAGGCAAGTTCAAGAGCCTGCGTGGGGACCGATTAAAAATTAATAAACATAAATTAAAAAGGGGAAACAAGGTGAAAAAATCAATACTTTTAGCAGCTATATTAGGAATTCTGGTTGCCGGTTGTAGTTCAACAGAATTGCAAGAAGCAGAGCCTTTAAATCCACCACAGGCTGAAGCTGAATCAGCTTCAATGGCCGAAAGTGATGATAACCAAGGGACAGCTTACACATCTCCAGAATTAAATTTACTTGAGTTAAGAAGTAATCCTTTATTAGCAAAAGATAAAAGAGGAATCTATTTTGACTTTAACAAATATGTTGTTAAGCCA
>Ga0181604_10000361_pt1 | contig 41324 bp, 36 predicted proteins | sample 041ome_12_FD_148663 | JGI IMG/M metagenome (GOLD analysis project Ga0181604, IMG submission 148663) | Coastal salt marsh microbial communities from the Groves Creek Marsh, Skidaway Island, Georgia - 041410US metaG (spades assembly) | ecosystem: Environmental > Aquatic > Marine > Intertidal zone...
GTTTTATTGATAGCCAACTACCCTTGATAACGCCATAATGTCTCAAGGCCTCAATTGTATACATTGAACATGTAGGAGTAAACCTACAGTGATTACCAATAAATGGACTCAAACAAAGCTGATAAATTTTAATCATTAAAATCAGTATTTTTTTCATGCTTTTATTTTTAAGAATAGGTTTTTAAGTTCATCTTTAATTATAAAGAATTCTGTTTTATCAAAAGTTTTTTTTACACGAAGAACTATATCAACAGCGAGTCCAGATGGGAAGTCGGCTTGAAAAATTTCACTTATAGAGCGCTTAATATAATTTCTCTTTACGGCACGTTTCTCAATTTTTTTAGGAACGATACACCCCAATCTAAATACTGTGTATTCATTGGAGGAGTAATGTAAAAAAAAATGGGATGAGGTAAGGCGTTTTTTTTTAGAAAAAACGGATGAAAACTCATCCGTTGAAGTTAATTTATTTTTTTTATTTAGCAATAAGAATCTAAAGACCTAATCGAGCTCTTCCTTTAGCACGCCTGGATGCAATAACTGCTCTTCCGCCTCTTGTTTTCATGCGAACAAGAAAACCGTGGGTTCTAGCACGCTTTATTTTTGATGGTTGATAAGTTCGTTTCATTAGAAATCCAATAGTCAAATTGAACGCGAGAAGATACTCCAAATCGGTATATTTGTCAATTCTATTATTTTCAAAAATATTTTATTTGCTTGTGGATAACTTTGAAAATATAGGCTACTATAAATTCCCTTTTTTAAAAATTGTTAAAGAATTTATTGAGATGGAAATTGCTGAGGTTTGGAATGAGTGCATTGAAGAAATAAAAAAGAAAATTTCTAAACAACAATTTTCAACCTGGATAACACCCCTCAGCTTTTCCTTTGAAAAAGAATCTCACACTGTAATAATCTCAGCTCCAAACCAATTTATCTTGCAGTGGGTCAACGATCGCTTTCATGATGAAATAAAAAATAAGTTTTTGAAAATGAATCAAGCAACAACCATCGAATTTAAAAGCATAAAAAAACAAAAAATTATTTCACAAACATCTCATACAAAGAAAATAGACAAAAAAAATAAAGAAACACCTGAAAAAACAAAAACTACTGGACTTAATAAAGCTTTTAATTTTGATAACTTTGTCACTGGAAAGGCCAATCAATTAGCAACCGCTGCCGCAAAACAAATATCGGAAAATCCTGGAAAATCTTATAATCCGTTATTTATTTATGGTGGTGTGGGTTTAGGTAAAACCCATTTAATTCAAGCCATTGGAAATCACTTAAAGGGCTTACAGCCAGAATCTAAAATAAAATATCTACATGCTGAGCGTTATGTATCAGATGTTGTAAAAGCCTATGAGAACAAATCATTTGATAGTTTTAAAAAACAATACCACTCTTTAGATCTTTTGCTTATCGACGACATTCAATTTATTGCTAAAAAAAACCGAACACAAGAGGAGTTTTTTTATGCATTTAACAGTTTAATAGAAAATAAAAAACAGATAATTATCACCTGCGACAGCTATCCAAAAGAAATTATAGGTGTTGATGAAAGATTAAGAACTCGATTTAGTTGGGGTTTAACGGTTGCAATTGAGCCTCCGGAACTAGAGATGCGTGTAGCAATATTAAAAAAGAAGGCTGAAGAGGTAAATATTAAACTACCTGAAGAAGTAGCTTTTTTTGTAGCTAAACAAATAAGGTCAAATGTTAGGGAGCTAGAGGGTGCGCTTAACAGAATTGTAGCAATGGCTAATTTCTCTGGTAGGCAAATTGATATGCATTTAACAAAAGAGTCGCTAAAAGACCTTATCGCTGTCAGGGGGCGACAAGTGAGCGTTGAAAATATTCAAAAAACGGTAGCTGATTACTATAAGATCAAAATTGCAGACATGCACAGTAAGAAAAGATCTAGAAATTTTTCTCGGCCCAGACAAATTGCTATGTCACTTACTAGGGAGCTCACAAACCTAAGTTTTCCTGAAATAGCTGAGGCTTTTGGGGGGAGACATCATACAACCATTATGCATGCCTGTGAAGAAATTGAATCGTTAAGGTTAAAAGATCATAATGTGGGACAGGATTTAGGTTTTTTAACACAAGTTTTAAAAGGTTAGTTGTGAATTGTTTGTGTATAAGTTGTTTATTATAAAAGGATAAGGTTTGCTTTAATTTTTTTTGTTTTTTTATGCAGATTTTATCCACAAACGAAACACAGCCAAATAAGAGATAAATTTTGTATTTAAATAATTGTTTTAAAAAAAAATTTATTGGTTACACACAGTTTATACTTACATTATTATTATTATTAAATAAATAAATAAATACTATGAATATTAAAATAGGAAGAGATCTTTTAATTAAACCCCTATCTAATGTATCGGGAATTGTTGAGAAACGTCACGCCCTACCAATCCTTTCTAATTTACTAATTGAAGGAAAAGAAAACACCCTAAAGTTCACTGCTACGGATCTTGAAGTTCAAATTTCATTACACATTCAGACACAAATTACAGAAAATTTTTCTACAACCATTGCAGCGAGGAAGTTGTTTGATATTACAAGAGCGCTCCCTGATCAAAGTGAAATGAGTATTCAAATCGAAGAAAACAAAGTTTTGGTTAGCGCCGTTAAAAGTAAATTTAATCTACAGTCTCTTCCCCCAAAAGACTACCCATTAATGAAAAAAAACGAAACCACCGATGCAGAAATAGAGTTGACACAAAACCAACTCAGGGGCCTCCTAAAACAAGTTGAGTTTGCTATGGCTCAACAGGATATAAGGTACTATTTAAATGGACTTCTTTTTGAAATTGATGGAAAAAAAATTAATATAGTCGGTACCGATGGCCACAGACTAAGCTTTACATCATCAAGCCTTAAGGAGGCAAATGATAAATTTCAAACGATAGTTCCAAGAAAAACCGTCTTAGAATTAGTAAAATTGCTTGAAGAAAACGACGAAAGCGTTTCCATAAGCCTTACTTCAAACCAGGCTGTCTTTGCTTTTAGTAACATTGAGCTAATTAGCAAGGTAATAGATGGAAAGTTTCCAGATTATCATAGGGTGATACCACAAAATCATGAAAACAGTTTCCAGATTAATCGATTAGAGCTTCTATCATCAATGCAGCGAGCCTCTATTCTCTCAAATGAAAAGTATCGCGGAATCAGAATGGTTATTGAGGCTAATAGTTTAAAATTAATAAGCTCAAACAGCGAACAAGAAAAAGCAGAAGAGGAAATGGAAATAAATTATTCAGGGCCTAGTATTGATATTGGTTTTAATGTTACATATTTAATTGACGTATTAACCAATATACAATTTGAAAAATTAACCCTAGCCTTTCATGACTCTTCAAGTAGTTGCCTAATCACAATACCAAATAACAACGATTACAAATATGTTGTTATGCCTATGAGAATTTAGATGACAGAAAATAACAACGATTACAATTCAGATAGCATTAAAGTTTTAAAGGGTCTTGATGCGGTAAGAAAACGACCCGGTATGTATATTGGCGACACCTCGGATGGGAGCGGTTTGCATCACATGGTTTTTGAGGTTTTGGATAATGCAATTGATGAATCTCTTGCTGGCCATTGTGATGACATAAAGGTTATTATTCATCCCGATAATTCAATAACTGTGACAGATAACGGTAGGGGCATTCCTACTGAGATTAAAGAGGATGACGAAGAAAAGAGGTCAGCAGCTGAGATTGTAATGACGGAGCTTCATGCGGGTGGCAAGTTTGATCAAAATTCATACAAAGTCTCTGGGGGCTTGCATGGGGTAGGTGTCTCTGTGGTAAACGCGCTTTCAGACTGGTTAATTCTAAAGGTTTATCGACAAGGCAAGGTTCATGAGGTTGAGTTCAAGCGCGGTGAAAGAGTCGCACCCCTAAAAATTATTGGAGACACAAGCAAAAAGGGCACAGAAGTATCATTTATGCCGTCAATAGAGACGTTTGGTAAAATTGACTTTCACTTTGAGTTGCTCGCTAAAAGAATAAGAGAGTTATCTTTTTTGAATAACGGCGTCAAGATAGAGTTAATTGACCATCGATCAGGAAAAACAGAAAACTTTGCTTTATCTGGAGGTATTAAGGGGTTTGTTGAGTATATGAATCGCTCAAAAACCACGCTTCATTCTGTGCCGTTTCATGCAACCTCTGAAAAAGAAGGAATCACGGTAGAGGTGAGTATGCAGTGGAACGATTCGTATGGAGAAAATGTGCAATGTTTTACGAATAACATCCCGCAACGAGACGGAGGGACACACCTTACCGGCCTTAGAGCGGCAATGACAAGAACAATAAACACTTATATTGAGTCGAACGAGTTATCCAAAAAAGCAAAAGTTGAAACTACTGGCGACGATATGAGGGAGGGTTTAACATGCGTCTTGTCAGTTAAAGTTCCCGAGCCTAAATTCTCTTCGCAAACAAAAGACAAATTGGTTTCGAGTGAGGTACAGCCTGTTGTTCAGGAAATAGTTGGTAAAAGATTAACCGATTATTTATTAGAACACCCACAAGACGCAAAAATAATATGTAATAAAATAGTTGACGCAGCCAGAGCAAGGGAGGCTGCCAGGAAAGCTAGGGACATGACAAGAAGAAAGGGCGCGATGGATTCCATGGGGCTGCCAGGAAAGCTAGCTGATTGTCAAGAAAAAGACCCAACACTTTGTGAGCTTTATTTAGTTGAGGGAGACTCAGCGGGTGGTTCAGCAAAACAAGGTAGAGACCGAAAAAATCAAGCCATACTTCCTTTAAAGGGAAAAATATTAAATGTTGAAAAAGCAAGGCTGGATAAGATACTTTCTTCGCAAGAAATAACCACTCTTATTACAGCCCTTGGAACAGGTATTGGGCAGAGAAAAGAAAACTCAGATGAGGGTTTTGATATTGAAAAGTTAAGATATCATCGAATCATAATAATGACTGATGCGGATGTTGATGGAGCACATATTCGCACCCTTCTTTTAACTTTTTTCTTTAGACAAATGACTGAGCTGGTTGAGCGAGGACATATTTATATAGCCCAGCCGCCACTCTTTAAGGTTAGACAAGGGAAAACAGAGCAGTATCTTAAGGATGAGCAAGAATTAGACCAATTCCTTGTTAACTCTGCACTTGATGATGCCAGATTGTTAACAAAAGAAGGAGGCGAAACCCTCTCTGGAGAAACGCTTGGAAATATCGCAAGAGAAATGGTTTTAACTGAAGCCGTTATAAGACGACTATCATCTCGTTACAATGAAACATTAATTCGAGCTATTCATCAAATTGGTGAAATTTCATTGCATAACGAAAAAGAAGCGCAAGATTATGTCAACCAACTTAGAGCTTTAATGACTATCGAGACAATTAATTTTGAGGTTAAAGAAAATACTGATAACAATACTTACTTTATCGAAGTTAACCAATACATTCATGGTAATTTACAAACAAGCGTATTAGATCGAGAGTTTTTAATAAGCGGAGAGTATCTGCAAATTATTAAATCATCAACTTTAACAAAAGACCTTATTGGCGTGGGGGCCGTAATTTCTCGTGGGGAGAAATCTTTAGCAATCAATAATTTTCATGACGTCCTAACCTGGTTAATGCAAGAAGCAAAAAATAGTGTAGCTATTCAAAGATATAAAGGCCTCGGTGAAATGAATCCCAGTCAGCTTTGGGAAACAACTATGGACCCAAGTGTTCGACGTCTATTAAAAGTCACGATTGAGGATACTATTGCATTAGAAGAAACCTTTACTGATTTAATGGGCGACAATGTAGAGCCAAGAAGAAACTTTATTGAACAGAATGCTCTTGGTGTAAATAATCTAGACATATAGCATGACACTAAGTGAGCTCAAATTTATTATTGCAGTTGCTCACGAAAAAAATTTTAGAAAAGCTGCGGAAAAATGTTTTGTAAGCCAGCCCGCATTGAGCTTGGCTATAAAAAAACTCGAAGATGAGTTGAGTCTAACGATCTTTGAAAGAAGTCGGACAGAAGTGGCTGTAACGCCCGTCGGGCAGCTAATCGTTAATCAAGCAATCGTTATCTTGGACGAAGCCGCAAAAATAAAGGAGCTAGCAAAGGTTGGTGATAATCAATTAAGCCAGCCTTTTAAGTTAGGCTTGATATACTCAGTCGCCCCTTACCTATTACCCCTTGTTATTCCAAAACTAAGGCAAAATGCGCCTACTATGCCCTTTGAAATTGAGGAGAATATTACACAAAATTTAGAAGAAAAGTTAAAGAAGGGAAATATCGATGCAGCTATAATTGCTTTACCTTTTGATGTTATGGGTATTGATGTTATTAATTTGTATGATGAAAAATTTGTTGCTGTGATACCGGTGGAACACAAGTGGTCTGATAAGAAGTTTATCAAAACGAAAGAGTTAAATGATGAAAAAGTTTTGCTTTTGGATAATACCCATTGTTTTAGTAACCAAGTAAAAGAAGCGTGCCCCGGTTTAAACAAAAATAGCGAAGTTCAATTAGGTAATTCGCTTGAGACGATCAGAAATATGGTTGCATCTAATTTAGGCATTTCAGTCCTGCCAGAAAGTGCCTGTTCCTTAAGATATGAAAATAATCTTGTAAAAATCCTCCCCTTTGAAGAGCCTGCTCCTTTTCGGAGGGTTGCGCTTGCTTTTAGGAAAAGTAGCGCGAAAAAAAATGCAATATCAGTTATAGTAGAATCTATTAAAGATTTAAACATAAGAGGCTTTAACACATAATGGTGAGCCATAAAATATGATCATTGGTATTTTAAAAGAAACAAAAAGCAATGAAACTCGTGTCGCTGCCTCATTAGAGACAGCCAAAAAATTAATTGGGCTTAATCATAAAGTAATTGTTGAAAGTGGCGCAGGGATTTTATCTTTCATTCAGGATGCTGATTATCAAAATTTGGGCGTTAAAATAGTTAGCAGGCAGGAGGTCTTTGACGCTGAGATCATCCTTGTGGTCAATGCCCCATCGGCAGTTGATATTGAAAACCTAAAACCTAATCAAATTTTAATTGGTATGCTAGAACCGTTCAATAAACAGCTCACAACCCAATTAGCCGAAAAAAAAATTACCGCTTTTGCCTTAGAGGCGCTGCCAAGAAATACACGGGCACAAACCATGGATATTTTATCTTCACAAGCGAATATTGCCGGTTACAAGGCAGTAATATTAGCAGCCAATACGTATAAGAAATTTATGCCCATGTTAATGACCGCAGCGGGCACAGTAAAAGCCGCAAGAGTAATGATTTTAGGTGCGGGTGTTGCTGGCCTTCAAGCAATTGCAACAGCAAAACGTCTGGGCGCAATCGTTGAGGCCTCTGATGTTAGGCCTTCTGTAAAAGAACAAATAGAGTCACTAGGTGCAAAATTCATTGATGTTCCCTATGAGACGGATGAAGAAAAGGCAGCAGCCCTTGGAGAAGGTGGTTATGCAAAGGCTATGCCAAGGTCTTGGTTAAGTCGACAAGCGACATTGGTTGCAGAAAAGGCCGAGCAAGCAGACATTATTATTACCTCAGCGCTTATCCCCGGCAAAGAACCTCCAATCCTTATTAACGAAGATACCGTAAAAAAAATGAAACAAGGTTCCGTTATTGTTGATATGGCTGCAGGACAGGCTTTAAATGGTTCCGGTAATTGCCCGTTAACAAAAGCGGATGAGATTGTTTATATCAATGGCGTAACTATAATTGGTAACACTAATTTGGCGAGTGAGTTGAGCGCAGACGCGACATCTTTGTATGCTCGTAATGTGTTTGAATTCGTAAAACTGTTATTTGACGAAAATAACGATTTAAAAATAAACATGGATGACGAACTTTTGGCTGGAAGTTTATTAACAATGGATGGACAAACTATAAAATAGGGGCTAACTATGGCAGAAATACTTACTCTTCAAAACATTACTATTTTTGTATTAGCAATATTTGTCGGATATCACGTTGTGTGGAACGTAACTCCAGCACTGCACACCCCCTTAATGTCCGTGACGAATGCTATTTCAGGTATTGTTGTGGTTGGTGCAATATTACAAGTTGTTGAAATTAACGACAATATAATATCTTTTAGTAGCATTTTAGGTGCTTTTGCCATCTTTTTTGCTTCTATTAACATTTTTGGTGGTTTTTTTGTAACGCAGCGCATGCTCGAGATGTTTAAGAAAAAAGACAAGGTTAATAAGGAAATAAAGCTCGATGACTGAACAATCTTTTTCTATCATTGCCTATTTAGTTGCGGCTATTTTCTTTATTCTTGCCCTAAAAGGGCTTTCGTCTCCAACATCTGCCAGGCAAGGTAACCTCTTTGGCATGATAGGTATGACCATTGCGGTCATCACTACTTTAATCATTGGTGAGAATTTAATTGCTCTGTTGATTTTAGTACCGATCGCACTTGGTGGCGCCATTGGTTTTGTTGCGGCTAAAAAAGTTCAAATGACCAAAATGCCAGAGTTAGTCGCTCTAATGCACTCATTTGTTGGTTTGGCTGCCGTGCTCATTGCTCTGGCCGCCGTTTTAAATCCAATTGAAGTTCATACCACGGTGCAAAGAATTGAACTATTTATTGGCGCATTCATTGGAGCGATTACGTTTACGGCCTCAGTGATCGCCTTTGGAAAGCTGTCAGGAAAATTTGGCGCCAAAGCGTTAGTCTTTAAGGGCCAACATCTACTGAATTTAATTCTAGCCATTTTAATGATTGGGTTTGGGGCGATTTATTTTCAAAATGAATCCATTTTGGCTTTCATCGTAATGGTAATGTTTGCACTCATATTGGGCGTGTTGTTGATTGTCCCAATCGGTGGCGCTGATATGCCAGTGGTGGTATCGATGCTTAATAGTTATTCAGGATGGGCTGCCGCAGGAATCGGATTTACTCTGAATAACTCAGTTCTCATTATTGCAGGGGCATGCGTTGGATCATCGGGCGCAATCTTGTCTTATATTATGTGCAAGGCCATGAATCGTTCAATCGTTTCCGTCCTGCTCGGCGGGTTCGGTAGCGATGTAGCTGAAGACTTAGCAGACAAAGGCGAAAAAAATTACAAATCAGGGTCCGTCGACGATGTTGCTTTTTTAATGAGTAATGCGGACTCCGTTATTATTGTGCCAGGCTATGGTTTGGCTGTAGCAAGAGCCCAACATGCGTTGCAAGAACTAACTGTAAAGTTGGTAGAGAAGGGTATAACTGTTAAATATGCAATTCATCCAGTAGCTGGTCGCATGCCGGGTCACATGAACGTCTTATTAGCAGAGGCTGATGTTCCCTACGAGCAAGTTGTTGAAATGGAAGACGTCAATAGTGAGTTCCCACAGACAGACGTTGTTTTGGTTATTGGCGCAAATGACGTCGTAAATCCTGCTGCAAAAACTCCAGGAAGCCCCATTTATGGAATGCCTATTTTGGAGGCACAAAAAGCTAAAATGATTATTGTGAACAAACGCTCAATGGCTCCCGGATACGCTGGTCTCGATAATGATTTATTCTACATGGATAAAACCATGATGCTTTTTGGTGACGCGAAAAACGTTGTGGAAGAGCTAGTAAAAACAATAGAATAATATATCAACGATAATAATTTATTAAAAAACAATCTTAACTTTTTTGCTGCGCACCTAAAAAAATATTATCTATATTTAAGTAATAAAATACTCTTACAATATTCTTTCATCACTCTATAATTAAATCTATGAGTGAATTAGATGAATTCCTAAACTATCTTGAGATATCTTATGAAAAGCTAAATGCTTTTGTAATATTAAATTTAAGTGAATTTGTTTTGGGGATTCTAATAATTTCAATAGCGGTAGTAATAATTTCAATGGCATATGTGTTGGTTTTATCAAAAGCGACATCAAAAAAAAGGTCTGCACCAAAACGAAAAAAAATGAAATACACGAAGGAGTTTATACAAGGCGTGCAAGGCATCGATCTTGATTTAAAAAAGTAACAGCTCTAATTTATATTGTTTGTGTTAATACAAAACAATATGTTAGAAGCAGTAACAATGATAATAATGTATTTATAAAATAAGCCATAAGTGAATATTAAAGAAAAAATAAACATCATGTGTTACTGCGAATCATTATCATTTTCATTTAAGAAAGCCCATATATCGCTTGGGCTGAGCGGCAATAGTTGAACAGGAGGAATAACTATTACGCTTATGTAGTCTGTAAAATATTGAAAATGTCAGCCCTGACAAATTCAGACCTTCATCGTCTACCTGATTAAGGAGGAATCATGTGGCAAAAAGATTGTTTTGATCTCATAAAAAGTAATGCCCCAGAGGATAAAAACAAAGGCATAGAAATTTTATATGAAAATAATAAAAAAAAATTTGAGGGATTCTTATTTAACCGGGGCTTTAAAAAAGAGCAAATAGAAGAAATTTTGCAAGAAAGCTTTATTAAAATTTTTAAGAGTTTTAATACACTTAAAGACTTTAATACGCTTGAATCTTGGTGTTGGAGAATTCTGCGAAATACAACAAATGATTATCTTAGCCCAATCATAAAGGGCAGAGAAGGAATAAAAAAATTGGAGAGCGAAACAGAAGAAGCGGCCTTAGAAGATAACCAAAATGATTCACAAAGTGATTGCGTATCAAAGGGTTTACAAGAATTTAATTTAGCAGAGCCTGATCGTGGCTACGCTTTACAGTTGCAATTAGATAATTACCCTATCACTGAAGTTGCTATACGAATTGGGAGAACACCAGCAGCAACAAAAGAGTATTTAAGTCAAATAAGAAAAAAAGTTGCACCATTTATTGAACATTGTTTAGAGAATGACGAATGAAAAAGATAGATTTGGATAACGCATGGCTTCAAGTAATACAAGGCAAGTCAGTAGAGTTGATTGGTAATAGAAAGCTAATTCTTCAAGCTAAATTAGTTAGACAGGCGCTTATCCAACAAAGGCAAAGATTCGAGAGCCTTAAAATAGATGACGATAAAGTTCTGGCAAATATCCATCAAGCATGTGGTACGACAAAAAATAAAAATCCAATAATCAGGCAAATTTCTAAATGGGTTGGCATATTAATTTTGGGCAGCGGGGTTGTTTATGCCACAAAGACAATTCTTCATTTTAATGAGTTTCAGGAAACCAAAATTAATACTGAGACAAAAAACGAAACAGTTTTAAAAAATGATAGCAAGGGGTTTTGGGGTGAGTGGTTTGATTCCAAGGGATCGTTTACAGGTTTTTGGTCAAAGCTCCAGCTCAGGCATTATGACCAACCAATCAATACGGCAAACAACAACTGCAGACCTGATAATTTAGTATTCGAGAATTGTTTAAAATTAGCTAAGGAAAACAATGCAAGCGCACAATTTAATATCGCACTCATGTATGAAAAGGGAATTCAAACGACGCAAAACTATGATGAAGCGTATGAGTGGTATAAAAAATCTGCAGCCTTAGGTAATGTAGAGGCACAATTTAATATGAATTTCTTGATCGAAAAAAATTTAGTTAACAAACCCTGACTATTAGAACCTATGGTCGTCTTAATGATTAAGTAAATTATTTATGAGGCGATTATGAAAATTAAAAAAATTTCTTGTATTTTAACTTCTGTTTTTTTGATCTCTTCAAGTTACGCAAGTGAAGATTGTATCAAAAAAGATTTTTGGTCAACTTGGTATAGCCAAGGAAGCTTTAAGGGATTTGGTTTGCCTCCAATAAAAGCTGAAATCCATAAAGCAGAATTTCAATTGGCCGAGGAATATTATCAGGGTAAAAGGGTATCTAAAAATTATACAAAAGCACGCGAGTTATTTTCTAGTGCGGCTGATGGAGGCCTCGATCAAGCAAACTTTCGCTTGGGATTAATACATCACTACGGACAGGGGACAACTAAAGATTTACCGAGAGCCTTTAATTATTATTTAGTCCTTGCAGAGCAAAATGATATTAGGGCTCAATTTAATATTGGATTAATGTATCGCTATGGCTTGGGCACAGACAAAAATTTAACAGAGGCATTTAATTGGTTTTATAGGTCTGCTTCAGCTCAAGAGAAAGTTGATATAAATAATTGCTCTGTTGAGCAAACTCCTTCAGCAGAATCTCAATATAATATAGCGCAAATGTATCATTATGGCTTGGGCATTGATAAAGATATTAAAAAAGCATTTTCTTGGTATGAAAAAGCTGCAAAAAATAATTTAAAAGAGGCGCAATTCAATTTAGCAAAACTCCTTTTAGAAGATAACATTATTGAATTAAATTTTGAAAGGGCCATTGAAAGCTACCAATTAGCAGCAGAACAAGGTCTAGCAGAAGCGCAATTTAATTTGGCTCAACTACTGCATTATGGCCCAAGTTATTTTCAAGATCATCGCAGAGCATATAAATGGTATCTAAAGGCGGCCGCACAAGATTCAAAAGAGGCAATTTTTAATTTAGCCTTAATGAATCAATATGGCAGAGGCACAACACAAAACTATATTTCTGCAAAAAAATATTATCACCAAATTGAAGATCAAAATATACCTGAAACTTACATTAATTTAGGATTTATATACCACTATGGATTAGGAACCCCTGTTGATGATAGAAAAGCAGTAGGCTATTTTCAACAAGCGTCGCGTTATAATTTTGGCGAAGCTGATTTTCACCTTGGAATTATTTACCGGGACGGAAGAGGAGTTAGTAAGAATTTAATACTTGCTGAGTCCTTTTTTCAAAAAGCAAAAGAAAAAGGTATTTTCGAGGCAAATCAAATTATGAATACTTTGGCTATGCGTGAGCCAAGTGATGTCAAATTGTTTGAGTTGCCATAAGAGTGTTTCGTAGCTCACACTTTTTGAAAGTTATCTTACTTATTTTTGTTTTTTATATGTTGGCAGAAATTATAGAAACATCAATAGATAAAAGACTTATTAACATTTCTCGAGTATATGAACAAAATTTGGCGGTATCAGAATTATAATTTTTGTGATTGGTTGCTTTAAGTACTTTACGAGCTAAGGGGATATATAGATCAAAAGAAGAAGAGACTTAGGGTTATTGGACAGTAAAATTGTTTAAGCAATAGATAGTGAGTTAACTTATTTAAATCCACCCTTGCTTCTTTTTTTACCCCTTTCCGTGCCGTCAAAAAAATCTGGTTGTTTAATAAATTTTAAGTAGTCTTCAAACTCACTCGAGTCGTCATTTTGATAACTATCATTAAAATCTTTGGACTCAATCTCATTAGATATAATCACATCATCACCCGGAAACCAATTTGCTGGAGTTGATACTTTATATTTAGCTGAAACTTGAAGGGCATCAATGATTCGTATTATTTCATTAAAGTTTCTTCCAATATTTTTTGGGTAGACTAAAATAGCCTGTATTTTTTTGTTGGGATCAATAATAAAAACAGATCTGATTGTTTCTTTTAAGGGCGTGCCAATTGAGCCACTGTTTGGAAGAGCGTTAGGGTGATACATGTCATATAGATTTGACACCTTAAGGTCCTCGTCAGCAATAATAGGATAATTTACATCTGTATTTTCGTCAAAGATGTCCATTGTAGTAAGGATACCTAGCTCTCGCTCAAGTTTGTTTTTATACTTATTAATATCTGGAATCCACTCAAGATGATCTTCAATAGAATCTGCACTGAGTGCGATAACCTTGACATTTTTTTTATAAAATTGAGGCTGAAGTAAAGCAACGCTTGCCAACTCAGTTGTACAGACAGGAGTAAAGTCACCAGGATGTGAAAACAAGACCACCCAATGATTTTTTGCCCATTGGTAAAAGTTTAATTTACCTAAAGTGGTTTTTGCGTCAAAGTCTGGGGCCTGATCACCAATTTGCAAAGCGAAGCAATTACTATAAAGGAAAATAAAAATTATTAACCAGCAATTTTTGATCATTAAACTCTTTCGTATGAATAGTTCAGTGAGTATAACAATTTTTCAAAAATTCACCCTATCAAATAAAATTTATGCAAGATCTTTGATTAATGATTGTTGAATTTCAGGGGGCACTATCACTTCAGTTTTAAAAAGCGGATGATCAATACCAAATACAATGGGTAAACCCACTTTCGCATCAGCACACATATTTTTTGTTAACTCAAATCTGAGGAAATGCACAGATGCAGTTTTTTCATCATTTTCTCGACTCAAGTCCTCATTTGCAATCGCATAGATTTTTTCACTATCTTCAATTTTTACCCATATTGATTTTTCGATACCAATAAGTTTCTCAAGTGCCCTTTTTCTTTCCTCAACTTTTTCATATTCGATCATAAAAGTTGCTTTCCAATTTGTTCCATCTGGAATGAGCGGGTTATATACGTCAAGCTCCTCTTGAATTCCTTCTGACTCAAAGATTTTTTCAATACGAAGCATTTCTTGTACTTGATATTGCATAGTTAATTTATCTTCAAAATAAATAGCTGCATGCGGATTAAGGGCTAGACGTCTATTTTTTTTATGCGCCATAACTTTGTTTCTATATTCTTCACGAATTTCAGCGTACTTTTCTAAACTGTATAAATCTTTTTTTTCTAAATGTGCCATTTATAATCCATAAGCCTTTCTTAATAGGGTAATTGGGTGCTCAGGTTGTGTCCCATCATTTTTTATGTGACTAATGTGATGCCCAGCCATCGCACAATCGCTTCCATAATGGTCTGATTCATTTTGATTTATTTTGTTCACTACAGGTTTCACAATTTTTACAGAAAAATCATGACATTCTTTCTTTACGGCATAGGTTCCATCATGACCTGAGCATCTTTCAATAATTTGAACCTCAGTGTTTGGGATCATTGCTAGTGTATCTTTAGTTTTAGGGCCAATATTTTGGACTCTTTGGTGACAAGCCGCATGATAAGAAACCTTGCCCAGACCGTGTTTAAAGTCCTTCATAAATTTATTTTCTTTGTTTCTTAGCATTAGATATTCAAAAGGGTCATAAAAGGCGTTTTTAACTTTGATTACATCGGCTTCTTCGGGAAACATTAATGGTAATTCTTGTTTGAACATTAAAACACAAGAGGGAATGAGTGAGGTCAAATCCCAGCCATCATCGACTAATTTGGCTAAAACGGGGATATTAATATTTTTAGCCTTCTCAACGGCATCTAAGTTTCCTAATTCAAGCTTTGGAATTGCACAACATGTTTCTTTTTCAGTTAGTTTTACTAAGATATTGTTGTGTTCATATACTTTAAAGAAATCTTCTCCAGGACCTGGTTCATTTCTGTTCATAAAACATGTCGCAAATAAGGCAACTTTGCCTTTCGTATTGCCAACAGGTTCTGGAACGATTTTCGTTTCGTGCTTCTTTAGCCTTTTTCTTAGTGTGCTGCTTTCAAATTTTGGTAACCATGCTTTTGAGTGTATGCCGGCAACGACCTCTAGAGCTTTTCTTGCAATGCCAACATTGTTTACCACGTTAACAGTTTGAGCTATAACCGGAATACCTGCAATTTTTCCAACCGTATCGGTACTTGTTAAAACTTTATCACGAAGTTTGGCGTCACCTTTTTTATAATAAATGGCTTTTGCGCGTAACATTAAATGTGGAAAATCTACATTCCATTCATGAGGTGGAACGTATGGGCATTTGGTCATGTAGCAGAGATCACATAAGTAGCATTGGTCCACTACTTTTTTAAAGTCCGACTTGGCAACACCATCAACTTCCATTGTTGGAGATTCGTCGACGAGATCAAATAAAGTAGGAAATGACTGACAGAGACTAACACAGCGTCGACATCCATGACAGATATCATAAACGCGCTCTAACTCTTCATTTAAAGAATCTTCGTTATAAAATTCTGGATTTCTCCAGTCAATAGGATGCCGCGTGGGCGCTTGTAAACTTCCTTCTTTAGGCGATGTCATAAAAATAGACCGGGGTTAACACCCCGGTTATTTGAATTTATACCAGTTCGTTTAATGCTTTTTCATAACGGTTTGCATGCGAACGCTCGGCCTTAGCAAGCGTTTCAAACCAATCCGCTATTTCGTCAAAGCCCTCATCACGAGCAGTTTTTGCCATACCCGGATACATATCTGTATATTCATGAGTTTCGCCGGCTACAGCTGCTTTCAAATTATCTTCAGTCGCTCCAATTGGAAGGCCAGTTGCAGGATCTCCACACTCTTCAAGAAACTCAAGGTGTCCATGAGCATGACCAGTTTCTCCCTCTGCTGTTGATCTAAACAACGCTGCTACGTCGTTGTAACCTTCAACATCAGCCTTAGCTGCAAAATAAAGATAACGACGATTTGCTTGTGATTCACCAGCAAATGCATCTTTCAAATTTTGTTCGGTTTTGCTTCCTTTTAAAGACATAATTGTATCCTTTATAAAATTGATAGAACTACCAACTGATTTTATTAGCGAAGGCTTGCGAGAGCAATGGAATTAATAAAAATTAGTTAATTTTAATGATATTTATTAGTTTGATTTTCTTGGCTTCCTTGGTCCATTCTTGGCTAGCCGATCCCAAATAAAATTTGGCAAAAATTGCATTATTTTGCCAACAATTGCCATTTGCCAAGGAATAATGACGAACTTTTTTTTAAAATGTATGGCTTGAATCATTTTTTTGGCAGCGTTGTTTGTGTCCATAATAAATGGCATAGGATAAGGATTTGCTTGTGTCATTTCAGAATAAATGTAACCAGGCGCAATGTTTGTTACCGAAATCTTAAATTCAGCCACTTCAATTCGTAGAGCCTCAAGATAATTGCTCACGGCAGCTTTTGAGCAGCTGTAGGCGCTTGCACCAGGTAAGCCACGAATACCGGCTACGCTGGAAATTCCTACTAAAGAGCCTTTATTTTGGGATTTCAGCGAACCTACGAAGGGTTGGAATAAATTGACCATTCCAAACAAATTAGTTTGGACAATTTTTTTGAAAGTTTCTAAGTCATCTCCATGCTCGGTAAGGGTACCATGGCTAATTCCAGCATTTGCAATAATAATATCTGGTATCCCAACGTTATGAATAAAATGTTTTGCCATTGCCTGACAAGCTTTCACATCATTGACATCGATGGAATAAATATGGCTTTCAACCGGTAAGCTCTTTTTTAGTTTTTCAAGTATGTCTCTTCTTCGCGCGATAAGCCCAACAGTAGCACCTTTTCTTGAATACTCCTCAGCAAGAGCTTTTCCAATACCAGAACTTGCACCGCTAATAATGACTTTAAGACCCAATTATTTTTTGGCTTTGTCAGCCCTAACATTTTTGATGATGTAATCCATTAGTTGGAGCGTATTTTTTTCACCGCCAGCCATTGTTGTTGAGGTCATATACCTTCCATCAATAATGATAGCAGGCACTCCGGTAGCTCCTGCAGCTTTGAACATTTTAAAAGAATTTGAAAGTTTTGATTTCATCGAAAAACTGTTAAATGCATCTTTCACTTCATTAAGATCCTTTTTTCCATTTACAGCAATCCAATTAATTGCACTTATCTCACTAGATGGGTCAACAATTTTATCTTTATGAATAGCATCAAATAATTTTTCATGTAATTTGTGCTCAAGCCCAAGGGTTTCTAAAGCATAATAAGCTTTTGCCATGGGAACCCAATCTTTTCTTGGAATGGCAGGCACTCTTTTAAAAACAATATCCTTGGGTAATTTATCGGCCCATTTATCAAGATATGGATCAAAGTTAAAACAATGAATACAGCCGTACCAAAATAATTCAATTACCTCTATTTTTCCCGGAGTATCTGTAGCTATCACTTCTTTTGTTTGCTTAAAATTGACACCGGGCTGTGGATCTATAGCAATAGCAGAAGTTGTCAAAAATAACAAAACAGTAAGTAAAAATTTTCTCATAGTAATTCCTTTAATTTTTAGGCCTCGTTAATTTAATTAAGTTCGCTTTAAAGCCTTCTTTAATAAGTTTCTCTCGCATTTCTCTGGCTGTTTCATATTCCTCGTAAGGACCGACACTTACACGATGAAAAGTACTATCACTGATTTTGGCTGACATAATGACAGATTCAAAACCCATTAATGCTAACTTAGCTTTTAAGTTGTCTGCAGGTTCTTGACGGGAGAATGCGCCAACTTGAATATAATAGTCAACTAAACGACTTTCTTTTTTAATTTCTTGGATAGGCTCATTAGCATAATTAGATGAATCCTCAGGAAGCGTGTTGTAAAAATCAAATGTCGTATCTTCATCAATATTTATTACATCATCTTCACCTATGGCGGAGTTCACCTCAATACAAGACCCTATTGTTTCTTTAGAAACAAAAGGACTCTTACCATTTGTAATAAATAATGTCACAGCAATAGAAACTAGGATGCCGAGTAAGATGCCGACAAACAATCCATTGGTAAAGGGTGTGCCCTCTGCTTTTTTTTCTTTTAGTGTTCGGTAATCCTGACTCATCTATATCCTTTACATATTTGCCGGTGCTGATATACCTAAAAGGTTCAACCCGTTCTTTAAAACGCATTGCGTAGCATAAATTAGGCTCAATCGACCAAGCATCTCTGTCTCATCTTCAACTAAAAACTTTGAGTCATTATAATAGCTGTGTAACTCAGCTGCACAATCTTTTAAAAAATTTGCAATTTGGTGTGGGGCAAGTTCATTACATGCAATTTCTATCAATTCAGGAAATTCACTTATTTTTTTAATAAGTTTTTTTTCGACTAGGGATTCATACTCATAACCATGATGTGTCATGAGTGAGACGACATCACCTCCCCATTGCTTAAGGACGCCTTCAATACGTGCATGGGCATATTGAATATAATAAACAGGATTTTCATTACTTTGAGATTTTGCTAAATCAATATCAAAAATGAGCTGCGAATCCGGCCGTCTAGAAATGAGGAAGTAACGAGTTGCATCACATCCTACTTCCTCGATAAGATCACTTAATGTGATATAACTCCCTGCTCTTTTGGAGATTTTTATTTCTGCGCCATGCTTAGTTACCGTTATCATTTGATGTAACACATACTCCGGCCAATGCGGAGGAATGTCTTTTTTTAAGCCTTGTAGTCCAGCTCGAACTCTGTTAATGGTGCTGTGATGATCAGCACCTTGTTCGTTAATTACTCGATGGAAGCCTCGCTCCCATTTATCTAAATGGTAAGCGACATCGGGCACAAAATAGGTAAAGCTTCCATCACTCTTTCTCATCACCCTATCCTTATCATCACCAAAACTTGTTGTCTTAAGCCAAAGCGCTTCGTCTTTTTCATAGGTATAGCCATTTTGTTTTAACAAGGAAACTACCTCTGCCACTTTATTGTTTTTGTAAAAAGTTGATTCAAGGCTATATACGTCGAATTTAATTTTAAAATTAGCCAAGTCACGATCTTGTTCATTTCGAAGGTAAGCTACACTGTATTTTTTTATACAATCAATATCATTGACATCCATACTTGCTTTTATGGTTTCTTGATCACACTGAATTGTTTTTCCTTGCATGAAGGAATCAGCAATTTCTTTAATATATTCGCCACGATACCCATCTATTGGAAACTCATCACTGTCAACAGCAATGTTGAGACATCGGGCTTGTACGGATTTTGTCAGGTTATCAATTTGAGCGCCAGCGTCGTTGTAGTAAAACTCTCTAGTAACTTGCCATCCAGAAAATTCAAATAATCGAGCTAAACAATCTCCAATCGCTGCACCTCGACCATGCCCTACATGCAAAGGTCCAGTTGGATTTGCAGAGACAAATTCGATTTGTATTTTCTGATTATTACCTTGCTGGTTACTTCCAAAGGTATCTTTTTTCTTACAGATATTCTGAATTAGAGAAACTAAAACATCATTATTCAGGTAAAAATTTATAAAACCAGCACCAGCGATTTCAATTTTATTAAAAAAATCATTTTGTGTAATAGCATTGATAATATTTTCTGCGATCTCTCTAGGATTTTTTTTCAATGGTTTCGCTAACAACATGGCGATATTGGTCGAGAAATCACCATGCTCAATGAGTTTTGGTTTTTCAATGATAATTTGCTCTTGGGAGATTTCTATATTCAGGGATTGGATTGCCTGATAAAGTAGATTGGTAAGGTTTGCTTTCACAAGGTTAAAATAATAAAAAATATTATTTTAACCCATCCTTAGCCAATCTTAATTGGGGAATCCATTTATTACATGAAATCAAGTGAAAAAATAATCAATGTGGCTTTGAATGTTCCAGTAAATGAATTATTTGATTACTTGTCAAATGATGAAGATATTCAGATTGGGCAATATGTCAAAGTACCTTTTGGCAGAAGAAATCTCATTGGAATTGTTTATTCATTTGCATCCTCGTCAAAAGTTGAAAAGAATAAATTAAAAAAAATTAGCTATATTGATTCTGAAGTACTTTTTGACAAAAGGTTACTTAAATTACTTTCTTTTGTCTCTAGTTATTACCATTACCCTATTGGGCAAACTATAATGTCGGTCGTCCCAGCAAGAATAAAGCAAGATAAAAGTCACATAAACCGTATTGAGCTTTTAATTCAGCCTACCGAGACTCTCACACAAGAGGTAATTAACGCCCTACCAAAGAGGCAAGTAAGATTAAGAAAATTAGCCCAAAAGTTACTTGAGGGTCCGATTCGTCAGTCAAATTTGTCAAAAACAATTTCAAGCCCATTGCCACTCATTAAAGTTTTAGAAAAAGCTAATTTGTGTACCACCCTTGAATGGCAGTTGAAAAGCGATAGCTTGAGCGCTGAAGCAATTCCAAAATTAAATTCTGAGCAAGAGATAGTTATTTCAAAAATTTTAAACCATAATGGGTATAAGGCTTGGTTGGTTCATGGCGTGACAGGGAGCGGTAAAACTGAGATCTACCTTAACTTAATAGAAAAACTACTAAAAAAAAATCTACAATCACTCATTTTAGTTCCAGAAATTAATTTAACTCCTCAGCTTGAAAGTCGTTTCTTAAGAAGATTTTATGATAAAAAAATAGTTGTTTTACACAGCTTTTTATCAGATCGCGAGCGACTAAAACATTGGCAACAGGCAAAATCTGGTGAGGCAGACATCGTCATTGGCACACGTTTAGCTATATTTACACCAATAAAAAACTTGGGATTAATTATAGTTGATGAGGAGCATGACGCATCTTTTAAACAACAAGAGGGATTAAGATATCATGCGCGTGATGTCGCTCTCGTCAGAGGAAAAGAGCTAAATATTCCCGTTGTTATGGGCACAGCTACTCCATCACTGGAGTCCTGGTTAAATACTAAACAGACAGTTGAGAAATTCGATTACTTGAGACTAACGAAGCGAGCAATTTCTGAGGCTAAACTTCCTAGCATTAAACTAATCCCATATGCTAAAGATAAATATTCAACCCGGCTCTCGCAAGAATTATTAAAGGCAATTGAAGAAAGAATAAAAAAAAGGCAACAAGTATTAATTTTTATTAACCGCAGAGGTTATGCGCCGGTATTAGTATGCACCAGTTGTGGTTGGACACCAAAATGTCATCGTTGCTCTGCAAAACTTGTATATCATCGCCAGCAAAATAAACTTCGCTGTCATCACTGTGATCATCAGCAAGTAATGATTTCTCAGTGCCCCGATTGTGGAAATTTGGATTTGTTGCCCTTAGGAAAAGGGACGCAGCGTCTGGAAGATGAGCTTGAAAACTATTTTCCTAAGGCAAGCATTCTTCGAGTGGATCGCGATACGATGCGCTCTAAAAAAGCGCTTAATGACCTTTATACAAAGGTTAATGAAGGAGATGTAGATATCCTGGTCGGTACACAAATATTGTCAAAGGGCCATGACTTTAAAAATTTATCACTTGTTATTATTTTGGAAATTGATCATGCGTTATACAGCACTAATTTTCGATCAACAGAACGCATTTTTTCACAACTAACTCAAGTTTCTGGCAGATCAGGGCGTGCTTTAATTGAAGGTGATGTTTTAATTCAAACCAATTTTCCTAACCACCCTATCTTTCATTATTTAAAAAACCATGATTTTTCTGGTTATGCAGACCTGTTGCTAGAAGAACGAAAACAAATGAACCTTATACCCTACAGTTATATGGCAATCTTAACAGTTCAGGCAAAAGCATTTTCCTGTGTGGAGGAATTCATTGATAAAGCCATAGCTGAAATTGGTAAAATTAAAACAGAAGTCAACTTTTTTGGCCCTGTAAGACCGACTTTAGAGCGCTTAAAAGGATTTGAGAGGGTACAAATTATTTTTCAGTCAAATGATCGAAATGACCTACACCGTTTTCTTGGCCAATGGATGAATGCTATCCAAAATCTAACAGAAATAAAGCGGGTCAAATTTTCACTAGATGTTGATCCAATTGATTTTTAATGAGTCGTAAAACATTCGTATACAATGATTTATTTAATACAAGATAGCGGATGTAGTTCAATGGCAGAACGTGAGCTTCCCATGCTCAATACGCGGGTTCGATTCCCGTCATCCGCTCCAAGAAAAAATGCATAATCGTATTCCAAATGTAATGACATTTTCAGCTACCGATCCTAGTGGTGGAGCTGGTATGCAGGCCGATATTTTAACTCTTGCCAGCCTTGGCTGCCACCCGCTTGCTGTAGCCAGTGGAATTTCAGTGCAGGATACTATAGGTGTCGATAGTCTGATGGCATTAGGTTCGGATTGGATAAACGATCAAGCAAGATCGATTTTGGAGGATATTGAAGTGTCTGCATTTAAGTGCGGCCTTTTAGGAAGCGCTGAAAATATTGCTGTGGTTGCGGAAATTGTTGCAGATTACCCTGATATTCCATTAATCCTGGACCCAATTCTAGCCTCTGGCAGAGGCGACGATTTAGTTGACGCTGCAATGATGAGAGCCATGTCCGAATTACTATTTCCACACACTCTTGTGATAACACCGAACAGCTTTGAAGCAAGAAGACTTGTAATTCAGGATGATGAGGACTTTATAGACATCACCCTTGATGAAAGTGCATTACGATTAAAAAATATGGGCTGTAGAAACGTTCTAATAACCGGCACCCATGAGCAATCAGAATCCGTGATCAACTCTTTCTATACAAGCTTAGGACAAAAAATACCCTACTATTGGGAACGTCTACCAGGTTCATACCACGGCTCTGGTTGCACCTTAGCTTCAGCCATTGCTGGTTGTATTGCTAGAGGTTTGGATTTGGATGAGGCGATTGACGAGGCACAAAACTTTACATGGCAAACTTTAAAAAACGCATTTAAACCTGGCATGGGCCAATTTATTCCAGACCGTTTTTTTTGGATAAATGAGGACGAGGATGATGGAAAATACACCCACCATTAAAGGCTTGTATGCCGTAACGCCAGATGAGGCAGATACCAAAAGATTATTGCGCCAGATTGAATTATTAAACCAAGGTGGCTGCCACTTGTTGCAATACAGGAATAAAAGTTTGCCATTTTTAGATCAAATGGAACAGGCAGAACAGGTCAAAAGGCTTTGCGACGAGTTAAAAATAACTCTTATTATTAACGATAATGTTGATATTTGTTGTAATTTAGATGCAGATGGAGTACATTTGGGCGAAAATGACGACAAAATTGAAACTGCACGAGAAAAAATTGGCCCTAAAAAGTATATTGGACTTTCTTGTTACAATTCATTGGAGCGTGTGAACTTGGCGATAAAAAAAAAAGTAGATTACATTGCTTTAGGTTCCTTTTTTGAAACAAAGACGAAACCAAATGCGCCCCGAGTCACTCTAGAGACCCTAAGGCAAGTGAAAAAAATTTGTTCTTTGCCAGTCGTCGCCATAGGTGGAATAACGCTAGACAATGTTTCCTGCTTAGTAAAAGAGCAAGTTGATGCAGTGGCGATTGTCAATGGGCTTTTTAAGGCAGATGACATAGCCTTAAGCGCAAAAAATTTTATTAAATTATTTTCTTAAATTATGGATAGAAATAAACAATTATTTGAACAATCTCAGATTACGATTCCGGGTGGCGTTAATTCACCTGTGAGGGCTTTCGGTTCCGTTGGAGGCACACCTATCTTTTTTAAACGCGCTCTTGGCAGTCGCCTGTGGGATGAAAATGATAAAGAATATATAGATTACATAAACTCTTGGGGCCCAATGATACTTGGCCATGCGCACCCTGAGGTCATTCAAGTTGTGCAAGAAGTTGCTAAAGGTAGCTTATCTTTTGGGGCGCCTACCGAGCGTGAACTAACTATGGCTGAAACGATAGTGCGTTTGGTTCCAAGTATTGAACAAGTGCGATTAGTGAGTAGTGGGACTGAAGCAACCATGAGCGCCATTCGTGTAGCCAGAGGACATACCAGACGAGACAAGATTGTAAAGTTTGAAGGTTGTTATCATGGTCATGCTGATGCCTTGCTTGTTAAAGCTGGCTCAGGAGCACTCACATTCGGCCAACCAAGTTCAGCTGGCGTGCCCCATGATGTAGCAAAAGATACTTTAACTTTACCCTATAACGACACAGAAGCCTTAAGAGAGTTATTTGATCAAATGGGCGCTGAAATTGCTTGTGTCATTCTGGAACCAGTTGTTGGGAATATGAACTTGATTATCCCAGAGCAGGAATTTTTATTAACCTTAAGACGGCTGTGCACGGATCATGGCGTCGTTCTTATTTTTGATGAGGTAATGACTGGTTTTCGTGTTGCTTTGGGCGGAGCTCAAGAATTATTTAATGTGATCCCAGATATGACTACTCTGGGTAAGGTGATTGGGGGAGGACTTCCTGTAGGAGCCTTTGGAGGAAAGAAAGAAATAATGAGTCAATTAGCCCCACATGGGCCGGTCTATCAAGCAGGGACATTATCTGGTAACCCCGTTGCAGTTGCTGCAGGTCTAAAAACGCTTGAGCTTATACAGGAGAAAAATTTTCATACCCGCTTGGCTGAAATTACAAGTAATTTGGTCACAGGACTAACGCAAATTGCAAAAAATAAAGGTAAAGAATTTACAGCAAGAAATGTAGGGGGAATGTTTGGGATGTATTTCTCATCTACAGCGCCAAATAGTTTTGATGAGGTGATGACATCCGATAGAGAGAGTTTTAAAAAGTTTTTTCATTTAATGCTAGAACAGGGCATTTACTTTGGGCCGTCGGCTTTTGAGGCAGGTTTTGTATCAGCTGCCCATACACAAGATGATATTCAACAAACATTAGACGCGGCCGAGGTTGCTTTTGCGGCATTGTAAATCTTACTTCTTTAGCCCAGCAGACATTGAATTAATCAGCAAAAAGCCTTATTATTCAAGGTTCCGTTAAAATTTATTTTTTTACAAATGACATTTACTAAAAAACCTATTAAACAGGGTTTGTACAATCCAAAAAACGAGCATGATTCTTGCGGCGTGGGCTTTGTTGCAAACATCCATGGCAAGAAAAGCCATCAGATAGTGCTCCAAGGGCTTGAGATTTTGACTAATCTGACACATCGTGGGGCAACTGGTTATGATCCAAAGCTCGGGGACGGTGCAGGTATCCTTTTACAGATGCCTGATGATTTCTTTCGTGCCGAGACTAAGAAAATAAGTATAAATTTGCCTGATGAAGGGCACTATGGAATTGGAATGTTATTTCTTCCCCAAGACGCAAAAATTAGGAAGGAATGTGAAAAAATTATTTCTCAGATAATTAATGAGGAGGATCAACATGAGCTTGGATGGCGAGATGTTCCCGTTAACAATAAAGATATAGCAAAGGCAGCCAAGCATGTTGAGCCCTTTACTCGTCAGGTTTTTATTGGACGAGCTAATAATTTAGATACGCAAAATGCATTTGAGAGAAAACTGTTCGTTATTAGAAAACGAATCGAGAATGCCATAAGTAAGTTAGATTTCAGCGACCCTGCAAATTTTTATGTAAACTCAATGTCGTCAAGAACCATTGTTTACAAGGGCATGTTGCTGGCTTGCGAAGTTGGTAATTATTATCAAGACTTATTACAAGAATCTATGATATCAGCTCTAGCTCTCGTTCATCAGCGTTTCTCGACTAATACTTTTCCAGCTTGGGAGCTGGCTCATCCTTATAGGATGATTGCGCATAATGGAGAAATTAATACAGTTCGAGGAAACATTAATTGGATAAACGCGCGCCATGAAAAAATGCAATCAGATCTGTTGGGTGAAGATCTTGAAAAACTGTGGCCATTAATTGATGAAACTCAATCAGATTCAGCCAGTTTTGATAACTGTCTAGAACTTCTTGTCGCTGGTGGTTATAGCCTACCACATGCAATGATGATGTTAATCCCTGAGGCATGGTCAGGTAATCCCTTAATGAGTGAGAACCGAAAATCCTTTTATGAGTATCACGCCGCCCTTATGGAGCCTTGGGATGGTCCTGCTGCAGTCGCATTTACTGATGGTCAGATGATTGGTGCAACATTAGACCGCAATGGTTTGAGGCCTGCACGTTATTTGATGACTGATGATGGCGTTGTCATGATGGCATCTGAGATGGGAGTTTTAAAATTTCCTGAAGAGAAAATTATTAAAAAATGGCGCCTTGAACCAGGAAAAATGCTTCTTATCGATTTGCAGGCTGGTCGCGTTATTGATGATGAGGAAATCAAAACACTTTTATCAAGTGAAAAGCCTTATGCTAAGTGGATTAAGCAGTCCCGCTATTTCTTGGGAGATCTTAAAGCGGTCAATAAAAAATTGGTGATGCATGAATCTTTACTTGATACCCAACAAAATTTTGGATTCACACAAGAAGATATCAGTTTCATTTTAAAACCTATGATTGAAACAGGCCAGGAGGCATCAGGCTCCATGGGTAATGATGCGGCTCTACCTGTTCTCTCCAATCGACCGAAGTTAATTTATAATTATTTTAAGCAACTCTTCGCGCAGGTTACCAATCCTCCAATTGACCCAATTCGGGAAGAAATTGTTATGTCATTAGTAACATTTATTGGTCCCAGACCAAATCTTTTGGGGCTGAATGAGCAAAATCCACCGATGCGTTTAGAGGCAAGTCAGCCAGTTTTGAGCCTTGAAGAATTGGAGCAATTAAAATCCATAGAAACTCTAACTCAAAACCAGTTTAAGTCATTAGTTATTGACATTACCTATGAAGTGGACGGGCAAGATTTACCATCTGATGTGATGAAAAATAAGCTTAATGATATTTGTGAGCAAGCAAATCAAGCGGTTAAGCAGGGTTTTAACATCATTATTCTGTCTGACAGAGGCGTATCGCAGAAGAGACAAGCTATCCCAGCTTTATTGGCATGCTCTGCAACACACCAATATTTGGTTAAAGCGGGTAATCGAACGAATACAGGTTTAGTTGTTGATACAGGTTCTGCAAGAGAGGTACATCATTTTGCGCTTTTGGGTGGCTATGGTGCTGAGGCAGTATGTCCCTGGCTCACTTTTGAAACCATTAATTCCCTTACTGATAATTTCCTTGATGCGCAGGAAAAATTTATCAAAGCAATTGGGAAGGGTCTTTATAAGGTCATGTCAAAAATGGGTATTTCAACCTATCAATCATACTGTGGTGCTCAAATTTTTGAAGCGGTTGGTTTGAATCAAAAATTTATTGATCAATACTTTACAGGTACAGCAACAAATATTGAAGGAATTGGTATTGATGAAATCGCACAGGAAGTTGAGCGTATGCACTCAGCAGCTTTTGGGGATGATCCAGTTTTGTCTAATGCATTGGACGCAGGTGGCGAATATGCATTTCGAATTCGTGGAGAGGAACACATGTGGAATCCTGAGTCGATTGCAAAACTTCAGCACTCAACGCGAACAAATCAGTATGAAACATACAAAGAATACGCGAAATTAATCAATGACCAATCTCACAGACACAAAACTTTGAGGGGCTTATTTTCATTCAAGTCCGCAAGTGCAATTTCAATTGATGAGGTAGAGCCTGCTAGTGAAATAGTGAAACGTTTTGCAACGGGAGCAATGTCTTTAGGTTCAATTTCAACTGAGGCACATTCAACTCTGGCAGTTGCCATGAACCGCATTGGAGGCAAATCCAATACTGGCGAAGGTGGCGAAGATATTAAACGCTTTATTCCGATCAGTAAAAATTCATCGTTAGCAGATCACTTGGGTCGAGATATTATTGAATCTAATTTTGAGTTAAAGGCTGGTGACTCAATGCGCTCGAGGATTAAACAAGTCGCTTCCGGCCGTTTTGGAGTGACGGCAGCCTATTTAGCTGCAGCAGATCAAATTCAAATTAAAATGGCTCAAGGCGCAAAGCCAGGTGAGGGGGGGCAGTTGCCTGGACACAAAGTAAGTCCTTATATTGCTAAATTAAGATTTTCAGTTCCTGGTGTTGGACTCATTTCACCTCCGCCTCATCATGATATTTATTCGATTGAAGATTTGGCACAGTTAATTCATGATTTAAAAAATGCAAATCCGAGTGCAGATATTTCGGTAAAATTAGTTTCAGAAACAGGCGTTGGCACAGTTGCTGCTGGGGTTGCAAAGGCTAAATCTGATCACATCGTGATTGCTGGACATGATGGGGGTACTGGTGCCTCTCCAATTTCATCTATTAAACATGCAGGGACTCCATGGGAGATAGGTCTTGCAGAAACACAACAGACACTTGTTTTGAATCAACTTCGAGGTAGGGTCATTTTACAAGTTGATGGTCAGATGAAAACTGGAAGAGACGTGGCAATTGGTGCAATGTTAGGGGCTGATGAGTTTGGTTTTGCTACCGCACCGTTAGTAGTTGAGGGGTGCATTATGATGAGGAAATGCCACCTAAATACTTGCCCCGTCGGTATCGCTACACAAGATCCTGAGTTAAGAAAACGTTTTAAGGGTCAACCTGATCATGTGGTTAATTTCTTTTTCTTTATTGCCGAAGAAGTAAGAGAAATTATGGCTTCGCTGGGAATTAAGCAATTTAATGATTTAATTGGTCGAAGTGATTTACTTGATATGCAAAAAGGCATTGAGCATTGGAAAATACAAGGTTTAGATTTTAGTCGTATTTTCTATCAACCAAAATTAGACCAAGAAGTAGCACGTTATCATGTTGAAAATCAAGATCATGGTTTAGATAAGGCACTTGACCATGAGCTCATTAAAGTAGCGACCACGGCGCTGGTTGAGAAAAAACCAATTGAATTTGATATTGGAATTACGAATACGAATCGAACTGTTGGTACGTTAATTTCACATGAAATTGCGAAACGTTACGGAAATGAGGGTTTACCGAAGGATACGATTAAGGTCAATTTAAAAGGAACTGCAGGCCAAAGTTTTGGTGCTTTTCTTGCAAAAGGCATTAGCTTTAATCTCTATGGTGAGGGCAACGATTACGTTGGTAAAGGATTATGCGGTGGCACTATTATCATCCAGCCCCCAGCAGATTTTAAAGGTATCCAAGGACAGAATATTATCGTTGGAAATACTGTGATGTATGGTGCAACATCCGGAGAAACATACTTTAGAGGTATTGCGGGGGAAAGATTTTGTGTTAGAAATTCTGGGGCTAGTGCTGTAGTCGAGGGTGTTGGGAATCATGGCTGTGAGTATATGACGGGTGGAACGGTAGTCGTATTAGGTATTACAGGCCAAAATTTTGCTGCAGGCATGTCAGGTGGTGTTGCCTATATTTACGATATTAGCAATAGCTTTGATAAATTCTGCAATCCTTCTATGGTTAGTCTTGAAAAGGTAGAAAAGGAATCTGCACAAAATAAAGGGCCCAGGCATTTAAATCTGGCAGATGAAACTATCCTTAAGGGTTTAATTGAAAACCATGCGACCTATACAGGAAGCCCAATTGCAAAATCAATTCTTGAGGATTGGGAAAATGAATTGAACAATTTTGTCAAAGTTATGCCTCATGAGTATCAAAGAGCGTTAAATGAGTTACATCAGGCAACATCAAAGGAGGCTGCTTAAGTGGGAAAAGTGACAGGCTTTATGGAATATCCTCGTCTAGATGAGGGCTATATTCCACCCTCAGAGAGAGTAAAAAATTATAAAGAATTCGTGCTTCACCTATCTGACGATGAAGCAAAAATTCAAGGTGCACGTTGTATGGATTGTGGAATCCCGTTTTGCAATAATGGCTGCCCTGTAAATAATATTATTCCGGATTGGAATGATTTGGTTTACCAACAAAATTGGCGTGCAGCCATTGATGTCCTGCACTCGACAAATAATTTTCCTGAATTTACCGGGCGAATTTGTCCTGCACCTTGTGAGGCAGCTTGCACTCTAAATATCAACTCGGACGCAGTGGGTATCAAATCAATTGAGCATGCAATAATAGATAAAGCTTGGGAAAATAATTGGGTTGTTCCCCAACCACCAAAACATAAAACTGGAAAAAGAATTGCAATTGTGGGGTCAGGCCCTGCAGGTCTTGCTGCTGCCCAACAATTAGCAAGGGTTGGTCACGCGGTTGATGTGTTAGAAAAGAATGACCGTATTGGAGGTCTACTTCGATATGGCATCCCTGATTTTAAGATGGAGAAAACACATATTGACCGTCGTGTGGAACAAATGGAGGCTGAAGGGGTCACCTTCAAGACAAATCAAAATGTGGGCGAAACTATCTTACCTGATCAGTTGACTGATGAGTATGATGCCGTGATTTTAGCTGGCGGAGCGGAATGGCCTCGTGATCTTCCTGTTCCTGGACGTGAATTGGATGGTGTGCATTTTGCTATGGATTTTTTGCCATCACAAAATAAAGTTGTTGCGGGTGATAAGGTTGATGCACAGATTACAGCAACTGATAAACATGTAGTTGTGATTGGCGGTGGTGATACAGGTTCTGACTGTGTGGGAACTTCAAATCGTCATGGTGCGCTTTCGGTTACTCAATTTGAACTTATGCCACAACCTCCTGAGCAAGAAAATAAAGACCTGGTTTGGCCATATTGGCCGTTAAAACTCAGGACCTCGAGTTCTCATGAGGAGGGTTGTGACCGCGACTGGTCGGTAGCAACAAAATCATTTGTAGGTGAGAACGGTAAGGTTAAAGAATTGATTGCTTCTAAAGTTAAATGGCAGGATGGAAAGATGCAAGAAATGCCAAATTCGGAGTTTAGAATCAAAGCTGATCTTGTTTTACTTGCCATGGGTTTCCTTGGCCCCCAACAGAGTCTATTAGATCAATTTGGAGTCGAAAAAGATCAGCGTGGTAATGCAAAGGCGACAACTGACGGGGAAAATTGCTACGCAACCTCACGGAACAAAGTATTTACAGCGGGCGATATGCGGCGTGGCCAATCGTTAGTTGTTTGGGCCATTAGAGAGGGCCGTCAATGTGCTCGTTCGGTGGATGAGTTTTTGATGGGCAAAACCTCATTGCCACGTTAACTCAAATCGCTTCATTTTTTAATAAGAATTCAACCTCAAATCTATGTCAGTTTTAAAGAACGATAGTATTTTAAGAACACTAAGAGGTGAAAAGACGTCTTACACACCTTCTTGGATTATGCGCCAGGCTGGAAGATATCTTCCTGAGTACCGTGCCACAAGAAAAAATGCAGGAAGTTTTTTAGAGCTTTGTAAAAATACCGACTTTGCTACCGAAGTGACGCTCCAGCCTTTAGACCGTTTCCCATATCTTGATGCTTCAATTTTGTTTTCAGATATTTTAACGATTCCAGACGCAATGGGACTGGGATTACATTTTGTTGAGGGAGAGGGACCAAAATTTAGTCATCCATTAAAAGATGAGTCCTCAATACAAAAACTCGATATTCCAAATGTGGAAGAAGAGCTATCCTATGTTTTTCAGGCTGTAAAAAGTATAAAGCAAGCGCTTAATGGCAGAGTGCCTCTTATTGGTTTTGCAGGCAGCCCATGGACACTAGCTACTTACATGGTTGAAGGACAGGGCGGCACGGATTTTCTGACCATAAAGAAAATGGCCTATGCGAGGCCAGATCTAATGGAACATATATTAAAAATTACTACTGAATCTGTCAGCAGATACTTAGCGCTGCAAATCAATGCTGGAGCAGATGTGGTAATGATTTTTGATTCTTGGGGAGGTGTATTGGCTGACAGAGAGTACGAGCCTTTATCATTAAATTATATGAAGGTCATTATTCAGAATTTAAATTTAATGGGCTACGAGAATACTCCAAAGATAATCTTTACAAAGGGCGGTGGTCAGTGGCTCCATAAGCAGGCTAAGAGTGGCGCCCAAGCTCTTGGTGTTGATTGGCAGACAAGTTTGAGTAATGCAAGGCAGATTGTTAAGGATAAATTAACATTGCAAGGTAACCTGGATCCTGCAATCTTATTATCAAATCCAAAAGCTATTGAAAGTGCTGCAAAAGCTATTCTTGACGACTATGGTATTGGCGAAAGGCATATTTTTAACTTAGGTCATGGGATCACTCAATTTACACCTCCAGAAAATGTTCAGTGTCTATTAGAGACTATTAGAGACTACAGCCCCCAATTTCACATATAACTATTTGTAATAATTCTGTCACACCCACTTAATAACATGCCACCTATGGGGACATGTTGTGAATAAATTATTTAAAAATTCATTTTTTGTACTTAACAAATATGATTCGTTAATCTGTGTTTTTATGAATCAGTTTAGTAGCGTAAAGTTGATACGCTATTTTTTCAAGTTTATCAGCCGTCTTGGTGATGGGCTATTTTGGTATCTCTTGATGGCGGGTCTGCTCATTTATGAGAACTTCTTAACAATAATTCCGGTAATGCATATGGCAGTTTTTGGTGGCTTAGGCACACTCATTTATTTGATTTTAAAAAATAAAATAGCACGTCCAAGACCCTTTGAGGTAAATCAAGCTATCCTAATGCAGGGAAAGGTTCTTGATAGGTTTAGTTTCCCCTCCGGACATACCATGCACGCTGTTATATTCTCTCTCATTGCCATCCATTATTACCCTTTTCTAGAGCTACCTTTAATTATGATGACTATACTTATCTCTCTGTCAAGAGTCATATTGGGTCTGCATTATGTTTCAGATGTTTTAATATCTTTTATTATAGGATTTTTCATTTTTGAACTATCTTTATTTATAAGCTGGAATAAAATTCCCAGCTACTTCATTTATTCTTAATGAAAGTTTTGTTTCTTTCAGATGTTTATTACCCAAGAATTAATGGGGTATCCACATCGATCCGCAACAGCAAAATTAACTTAGAGAGACTGGGACATAGCGTGCATCTTATAGCACCTGAATACCCCTTTGATACTAATAAAGAAAAATGGATTACTAGAATTCCATCGATGAGTATTCCGTTTGATCCAGAGGATCGATTGATGAGCTATTTTAAAATTAGAAAATTATCGAATTGGATTAAAAAGGAAAATTTTGACATCATTCATATTCATACCCCCTTCGTAGCTCACTATTTTGGGCTTCATTTAAAAAATTTTTTAAATATCCCTTGTGTTGAGACCTACCACACTTTCTTTGAGGATTATCTTCACCTATATATTCCTTGGCTACCAAAGATATTTTCTAAATGGTTTGCACGACGCTTATCAAAGAGGCAATGTAACAAGGTGGATGCGGTAATTTCGCCCTCCCCACAAATGGCAGACATATTAAAAAAATACGGGGTCAGTTCACCATGCGAGGTTATACCTACCGGTATTCAAGCTAGTTTTTTTACTCAAAGGGATAAAAAAGTATTCCGAACGCAATATAATATTCCCCTGAATAAGAAAGTATTATTGTATGTCGGGCGTGTGGCAAAAGAAAAAAATATTGAGTTTCTGATTAACGTTCTTAATGTTCTGTCCCAAGAAGACAAAGATATTATCTTGATGATTACCGGGCAAGGACCTGCAGAGCAAGAAATTGAAAAGAAAATTATTTCGCTTAATTTGCAAAAACAAGTTAAAAAACTACCTTACCTAGATCAAGAGAATGAGCTTCCTCAATGCTATGCTGGGGCAGATATTTTTGTCTTTTCCTCAAAAACAGAAACCCAAGGTATTGTGCCCCTCGAAGCAATGGCACAAGGTACCCCAGTGGTTGCGATAGCAGAATTAGGTATCGCATCAGTGATTAAAGATGAGGAGGGAGCACTTATAGCGAATGATGATATTCAACATTTTTGTTCACAAATAAAGCGCCTCTTAGACCATAGAAAATTTTCAATTGAACAATCTAAAAAAGCAAAAAAATATGTCATGGAAAATTGGACTGCGGAGCATATGGCTGAAAATACCATTAATTTCTATCAAAAAATTATCAGAGAGAGTTCTGCAAAAAAACTGTTGGCTTTAAACCAACCTTAATATTTTGTTAAAGGTTATGAATAATTTTTTCTTGTGCAGGCAGCTCTTTCTTTTTATTTGAAACTTTCTTATACAGCCCTTTAGACACTTTCACCCAGCGATCTTTATCGTTAATCAATGTCATTAGGCATTCATTATAAATTTTATTGATATGAGCTTTATCTTCAACAGGGAAAGTCACTTCAAAACGTCGATTTAAATTTCGCTCAAGCCAATCCGCTGAAGATAAGAAAATCTTGGGCTGGCCATTATTGCCAAAATAAAAAATACGATGATGCTCTAAAAACCGACCGATTACTGAGTGAACTCTAATGTTTTCTGAGTGTTTTTTTAGATTTGGAATTAAAGAACACATACCTCGTACAATTAAGTCAATTTTTACACCAGCACTTGATGCCCTGTAAAGATATTGAATCATTTCATGATCACACAAGGAATTAACTTTGATGATTATTTTCCCTGCTTTACCATTTTTGGCAAAGCGAATCTCTCTCTTCAGATGAAGAATAAAATTTGATCTATTCTCCTCAGGGCTGTGCCACAATTTTTTTAATTTAATATTTGATCGACTACCCGCTAATTTTTGAAAAACCTGATTTATATCTTTACAGATGATTTTATCTGTTGTCAGGAAGCTATAGTCTGTGTATGTCATAGCGTTTTTCGGTGAATAATTACCGGTCCCAAGGTGAGCATAATGATTAATTCTATATTTGTTCGATTTCTCGTCTAGCTCTCGGCGAGTAATGAGTAGCATTTTTGCGTGACACTTAAAGTTAACTGGAGAATGAATGACATGCGCGCCGACACTCTCAAGTTTTGCAGACCAGTTAAAGTTTGTTTCTTCATCAAACCTTGCCATCAACTCAATTACAACAGTCACTTCCTTGCCGTTTTTTGAGGCCTCCATGAGTGCTAACATTATGGGAGAGTGGTCCCCCGTTCGGTAAATTGTTTGTTTTATTGACAGAACATCGGGATCAGTAGAAGCTTCATTGATCAGCTTCACCACTGGATTGAATGATTCATAAGGATGCTGAATAAGTCTTGGAGAATCCTTGAGCCAATTAAAAATAGAGCATTTTTTTGGTACTGGGTCTTTTGGTTTAAAGGGTGCAAACTTAAGTTGAGGATTTTTTATTGAATCAAGTAATGAGACAAACCTAAATAAATTACTTGGACCCCTAACTGAAAAAATACAATCATCTCTTAGAGAAAAAATATTTTTCAGGTAGGAGATAATTTTTTTAGGCATTCGCGTAGATACCTCAATTCTAACTCCAGCACCAAGATCACGGGTTGAAAGACCCCCTTGTAGGGCGTTTCTTAGGTCCTCAGCATCCTCAGAAATATATAAGTCAGAGTTTCGAGTGATTTTAAATTGATAGCTATCGATAACCTTTTGGTCTGGGAAAAGTCGCTGCATATATTCTCTCATTAGAGCGCCAATGAAAATAAAGCTCTGAGTTTTTTTTGAGATTTGCCCTGGCACCTTAAATACCCTTGGGATATATTTAGGCAACTGAACAATCCCGAATTTTTTTAAGGATTTATCTTCAAGACTCACAATATAGGAGATTGTTTTATTGCTAATATTTGGGAAAGGTCTGTTTTCAGTAATCACGATCGGGGAGACCAAATTCTCTATCTCTCTCTTAAATAATTTTAACGTCCAATTATCTAAATGTTGAGGCCACTTTGAATCGGTAATGAGGTGAATATTATGCGAGTCTAATGCGGGGATGATAGTCTTATAAAGCGTCTTTTGAATATCGTTATTAATGGCTTTAGCTTTTTTACCAATTTCATCTAACAACCAATTAAATTCAACCCCATCTCTTGTATACCTCTGTTTTTTACTCTCTGACCGCTCTAAAATCTCTGCAAAACGAATTTCATAAAACTCATCTAAGTTGCTACTGACAATACATGTAAATTTAAATCTTTCGATTAGAGGGATGTTTTTATTTTTAGCTTTTGATAAAACACGATCGTTAAAGTCAAGTAAACTCAGCGCTCGACTCTCGAGTGGAATTGTAACCATTTTTTCCATGCCATAATTCTATATTATTTTTTTATCATGATTCTTGAAGATAAATAAAGGTTGCGCATTTGTCATCTAACTGTCATATTTCTTTCATATGATCCAACGTTTGAAAGCTATTGTTTCTTGAAGAATATTAATAAAAATTCCATACCAAATAATTTAGTTGCTGGACTTGATCTTGGCTCAAATAGCTTTAAGCTCATGATCGCCAGAATTAAATTTCATAAAGATAAACTGCATGTCCAAGAAATAGACACGATTAAGTCAACATTAAGATTATCGGCAGGCATTAGTGCAGACGGTAATATAAACGACGAAACCTTTGACAAGGCGCTAAGTACTTTAATGAGGTTTGGCGATAGAATTCAAGATTTTCCAAAAAACAGCGTCACGGTTGTTGCTACTAATGCTTTTCGTGTTGCTAAAAATGGTGATAATTTAATTCGTGAAGGTGAGAAGTTACTCGGATTTCCCATAAAACTATTATCCGGTAAAGATGAAGCCGAGCTTGTTTTTCAAGGCGCATCGCATGTTGCACCCTTCTGCGAAGGAAGTCGACTGGTTATTGATATCGGTGGAAGCTCTACAGAAATTATACTTGGCAAAGATGAAAAAATCGCTGTTTTTGATTCACTACAAATGGGTTGCGTGACTTTCAGCAGGGACTTTTTTCTTGATGGAAAATTGACTGAAAAAAATTTTTCCTTGGCCGAATCGCGAGCAGAGAAGATATTAAAAAATATTTTTAAAAAGTATAAGAAATTTTCATATCAACAAGTGGTTGGCTCTTCAGGAACTATTCGAGCCATTGCAGATATTATTGCCGCGAATAACTTAGACCACCTTTCGAAATTACCAATAGATAATATTGGCACTTTAATCACGCTCAAGGGGTTAGAGCAAATAAAGCAATATCTCATTGACGCTGGCGATACCAAAAAGCTTAATTTAAATGGCCTTAAAACGGAGAGGAAACCCGTTATAGCCGGGGGCCTTTCAGTATTGTTAGCTATTTTTAAAGTTTTCAAAATTGAAATGATGGAGGTTTCAGAGTCCGCCATCATCTTTGGTGCGATACATGAATCTATCTTAAAAAATATAAATATTCAAAGTCAGGATAAATACGCAGGAGTATCAAAAAAAATAATTCCTATTGATGATTTTGATTCCGAGTACGACCGCAGGATTGATGAGGTTGCAGAGTGGGCTAAACAATTCTCAGTAGATTTACCTCAAGCGAAACGAGTGTCAGCTTTAGCTACAGAAATCTTTAAAAATCTTTCAAGTGAAGATAATGAAAGCTATCAAAATTCTCATAAAATTCTACAATGGGCCTCAATGCTTCATGAGATTGGTTTGGCAATTAACTACAGGAAGTACAATGTTCACTCAGCCTATATTATTTCTAATAAAGAATTAACAGCGTTCACTATTTCAGATCAGGCAAGATTAGCCAGTCTTGTCTTGGGGCATCGTGGGAATCTTGAAAAAATTAAATTTCCTTCCGATTACATGGATTGGGCTTTACTTTTTGCATTAAGGGTTGCTTATATCTTTTATAAAAAAAGAAATAATCAACTGCTTCCCAAATTTACATACATGGAAAAAAAATCAAAAAAATACTTAGTAATAGATGAAGCTTGGCTTAAAAACTATCCCTTTTTAAGATTTGGTTTGACAAAAGAATTAAATATTTGGAAAAAAATAGATTGCCAGTATCAATTACTCTTGGATTAAATTAAAATGCAATGTCTTTATTTTATAGTGGCATGAGAAGTGATGAAAGAAAGCCCTTTTAAAGGAAAAACTGGTATCAAGCGAATTACGAATGCAGTCATATACTCCATGTCTGGTTTTTATGCAGCTTTTAAGAACGAGGAAGCCTTTCGACAAGAAATAATTCTTGCAATTTTTTTGATCCCCTTAGGCATATTTGTTGGTGAAACTACCATTCAGAAAGTGTTACTGGTTTCTAGTCTGCTATTAGTTTTAATCGTAGAGCTCTTAAATTCTGGTATTGAAGCGGCTATAGACCGAATCTCATTAGAAAAGCACAGACTGGCTAAGCGCGCAAAAGATATTGGCAGTGCAGCAGTGTTTCTTACGATCATGAATGCCATTCTTACTTGGATAATTATCTTATTTCTCTAGTAACTTCACTTCGAATCATCTGATAAGCCAAGCTAGAGAGGATTTTTCTCTCTCTGTTAGATTTGATTCTATTTAGCACTTCAATTTTTACCGTAATTCTATTAAGTTTTAATATAGAAATCAGTGATTCAAGTATTGACATATCTCCATAGTAACTACAGGCGGCTGTTTTTTTATTATCGATATAATATGAGATTGCAATCGGTAAAATTGATACGTTTGCCATTATTGCAGATTCAAATAAGTTACTTTTGAAAGGTAATACATCGAATCCATCTGTGGATGTTCCCTCTGGGAAAATGCAAACATTTTTTTGTGCTAGATTTTCACTGACTTGAACAATAACCTTTTTGACCTTTGCTGGACTGGAACGATCAATGAATATTGTTTCACTGATAGCGCATAATAAATTTATAAATGGCCAATGCTTGATATCACTCTTGGCAACAAAAGAAACGGGATGCATAGCATTGAGGACAATGATATCTAGCCATGATACGTGATTAGAGACAATCAAAAATCGATCATCTTTCAAAACATCATATAAATTTATATTAGTACTCAGGTTTATATTTAATATCTTTAAGATCAACAGAGACCATTTTTTTATTACTTTAATTCTTAAAGCCCTGTAAAAAAAATAAATAAAAGGTGAAAAAAGAAGAGTGGCAAATAAATAAAAAAAGATAAGTAAAAATTTAATCATATTGTCATAGTTGTCATAAAAAATTCATAATTAAATTGTTCAATGTAGCAATGAATTACTACAGAACAATTTGGATATCTGATATCCATTTGGGTACTAAAGCATGTCAATCGAAGTACTTACTAAATTTTCTAAAGCATAATGATTCAGAAAAATTATATTTAGTAGGCGATATTATAGATGGCTGGGCCTTAAAAAAGAAATGGTACTGGCCACAGTCCCACAATGATGTTATTCAAAAGATTCTAAGAAAAAGTCGAAAGGGCACAAAGGTTATCTATATTCCTGGTAATCATGATGAGGCGGTTCGCCAATTTTACAATTTGAGATTTTCTGAAATCAAGATTTTGAAAGAGGCTATACACAAAACGAAGACGGGAAAAAAATTATGGGTCACTCATGGAGATCAATTTGATGCTTTTCGTAGAGTTACAAAAATTCTTGAGCTGATTGGTGACGGTTTATACACCTTCATAACTTGGATAAATGAAAAGCTAAATAAAATAAGAGAGAAGTACAAAAAAAATTACTGGTCATTTTCAAGTCATATTAAAAGTAAGATAAGTAATGTCAATGAGTATATCTCAAGTTATGAAAAGTTTATGCTAAGGGAGTCAAAATTAAAAGGTTGTGACGGGGTTGTATGCGGCCACATTCATCGTCCCAGTATTAAGAAAATGAAAGATGGTATTTATTTGAATGACGGTGATTGGGTAGAGCATCTATCAGCCTTAGTCGAGACTAAGGAGGGTGAGCTTAAAATAATTTATTGGGTAAAGTTAGAAAATTAAGATATGTCATGAAATTGTAATAAAAAAAACTTAAGTTAACGTTATTTACGGGAAACTTTAATGGCTTCAACCAACCTCGAGCAATTATCAGTTCTTGATACTCCAAGAAGAAAGAGACCTAAAGAAAAAAACAATCCCTCTGATATTCAAATATCCTGGGTCCAATCAAAAAAAGACATTAAAAAAATTCAAAAATTTCGCTATAAGATTTTTGTAGAAGAAATGGGTGCAAATATTGATGCAAAAAATAAAATTGATGAAGATATTTTTGACAGCTATTGCGAACACCTAATCGTAAAAGATACAAAGAAAAATAAGATCATTGGAACTTATCGTGTTTTAACTCCATTAGCTGCAAAGAGATTAGGTTACTTATACTCAGAAACTGAGTTTGATATTGGGGGTTTGGGTAATTTAAAAGATGAAATTGTTGAGGTAGGAAGAGCATGCGTGCATAAAGACTACCGATCAGGATACACAATTATGTTGATGTGGTCGCAAATTGGTCGTTTTATGAAAAAGAATAACTTTAGATACCTTATAGGTTGTTCAAGTGTGCCGATGAGTGATGGCGGAATACTAGCGGCGAATATATACAGAAAACTATACGACGAAAATAGAATTAATAATATTTATGGTGTGAAGCCTAAAATACCTCTTTCGTCAGAGCAGCTTCACTTTAAAACTGACGCAATGACTCCTCCTTTATTGAAAGGTTATTTGCGGCTTGGTGCAATTGTTTGTGGTAAACCAGCATGGGATCCTGACTTTAATTCTGCAGACTTTCTTACCCTACTTGATATTAATAACGTTCCTCAAAAATATGCAAATCATTTTTTAAATGAGGAATCTAGAGAATCAACTGCAAGAAACCAATACAGAACAAAGGAATTTGCAATCCAAAATTAATTAGAATTGCCTTGTCTTTTGCAAGATATCCCGAAATGGTCCACCCAATCACCCCTCCTCCATGAAGGAATATGTTTAAGGGAAAAATATTTAAATTTGTAAGAAGTATTCCTGACAAGACAAGCGAAGTACTGATCCATTTTAAAAAAACGATTTTTGACATTTATTTTCCTTGTAAAATCCAGAATTTAATTTTATCTAACTCTTGATCGCTTATACCGGTATCAGGAGAACATAAAATTAGTTTTTTAAAATTATGCGGAAATTTATCTTTTTGATCATCTATCGCTATCCAATCAACACCTAAAAGATGATTTTGCGCAAGAAAGTATTCAATTTCTTTTAATCGGCAGGAGGCGCCATAAAATTTAACTTGAGTTTCCCCGATAATTTTTTTCCTTATCTCTTCAGGAAACTTTGATTTAATTAGATTGTATTTTTCATCAAATTGCCA
>Ga0181604_10000382_pt1 | contig 40482 bp, 19 predicted proteins | sample 041ome_12_FD_148663 | JGI IMG/M metagenome (GOLD analysis project Ga0181604, IMG submission 148663) | Coastal salt marsh microbial communities from the Groves Creek Marsh, Skidaway Island, Georgia - 041410US metaG (spades assembly) | ecosystem: Environmental > Aquatic > Marine > Intertidal zone...
AAGTCTCGATAAGCGTGCTTTTTTTTTTGACTGATGGTGTTTCTTTGGCCTCGAAAGCTCGAATCCGTCACTGTTTAGGGTTTCACAATGCGTCGCACACACACACCTGTCGTCAAGAAAGAGAAGACCAACAACAGAACAAACGAAGGCGCACGCGCGCTCTATCGAAGAAACGGTCGCGACAAAAAGCAACGATGTCGACGCTCAAAGCCTCTCGCGCGGATAATTTCTACTACCCGCCAAACTACACGCCAACCCAAGGCGCGAATAATGCGCAGTATAAAAACACCCACGGGTCGCTCGGGAAACGAAAACAGAAGGAGTTTTTAACCGTGCGTTTTGAAGCGCCGTTTCCTATGCGATGTTTGCACTGCAAGAACGCGCCTCTGATCGCGAAAGGCGTCAGATTTAACGCGAGAAAGACGAAAATAGGCAACTATCTCTCCACGCCGATATACTCGTTCGTGATGTTGAGTCACCGTTGTTGTAACAAAGAGATTGAGATTCACACAGACCCGAAAGGTGGGGAATTCGTTTGCGTGCGAGGCGTTAGGCGAGCGCACGAGAGAGACGTGTATGTTCCAGATGATGTCGAGGTAAAAGGCAGAACAATGGAATATACTGGTATCGATGGCGTGATGGTGGAGAGAGGAGGTGATATCGATGAGATGAGTGCCTTAGAGAAAGAAGAGAAGATGAAGCGTGAAGGGAAAGAGCGACTGTCGCGATACGCCGAGGAACGATTAAGAGCGGAGGAGAGATGGAGTTCAGATTACGAAGCGAATAAACGGTTGAGGAGGAGTAATCGTGAAAAACGGAAAGAAGAGAGAGGCAGAAAAGACGAAGGTAGGAGGATGGGTTTTGCGAGTTGGGAAGACGGTGGAGTGAAGTTATTGCCTAGGAGTCGCGAGGACGACTTGAGGGCCAAAATGGCGATGGCGAGGAAGCGAGGACGACGCGATGGCGGATTTTCTATGGATGCAGCCGCGATGAGTCGAAAAAGAATAAAAAGCGAGTCGATCTTTAGCGCTAAAGCGCAGCCACCGAAGAAGAAACGGTAGTGATAATGTTAGGAAAAATTATCAGTAGGAAGTGTAAAATAGATTTGTAAAGCAGTATTTAGTCGCAGATTAAAACAACCCCTCATTCATCATCTCACTACACTTTCTAAAGCGGCGATAAATCGATATCACGAATCAAAGAATACCATCTCGGTAAATCACTCTTTCCAAACGGCGCCACATTGCGAGGTAAACCGTTTCTACCTATGATATCTTCCATCAAACCCGTTCGAGTTTCAAAATCTGTGCGTAAAACTGCCCCTCTCGTTCGGCAAAACAAAGCCAAGTCTTGCTGAGTTTTTCCGCTCATGCCAGCGTGCGTGCGTGTGTTCATTTTCGCCGGAATAACGAAAATATCAACGACATCACCGGCTGTGAGTCTCCCAGAACCGCTGAACAAGATGCGTTTGCCCTTTTGGCGAACGGTAAAAGGCGTATTTTCCACTTGTTGGGTCTTCTCGTTGTCGACTTCAATCCAGGTCAACTCTGACGGGTTCGATGGGTCCACCAGCGCCGCTTTCTTCGCACACTGCGGTTCAATAGCTACTGTCCAACTTACCGCTTTCGCTACATCAATTTCTAATCTAATAGTTTTCTTATCTGGTCCAGTGCCAGTCTTACGCAGCTCTGGCATTTCCGAGGACGTCATGTTATTCGCACGCATGTCTGACAAGATAGGTTTTGGATTATTCACGGATTCGTAATAGCTCAAATCGTATCCGCGAACGATACAAGCGCGGTCTGTTTTCATGGTCACAAAATCGACCGATCCCGTACAGTCGCCACCAAAACGCGTGTTCAGACGAAAATTTGTGAACGCGGAATATATGCGATGGAACATGTGTTTGTGTCCTTCGGCTTGTTTGCGTTGAATCGCGCGCCACTGGATATTTTTCAAGCGCCGGTCGTTCTCTATTCGCATCTTTTTCCTTTGGGCGGCTTTAGTTTTCGCATCTTCGTTGTCGTACCCGCTCTCTTCATAATCTGTTGTTGTGATGTTGTCGTCGTACTTTTCATCCTTACCCGTCGACACGAATGTTGACGTAGGCAGTAATCGAGGCGGGTCTACCAACAAATGTAAGTTGTCGCGCAAGGCCGTCGCTACTGGTGCTAAACTCGATCCAGCGCCCACTCTCGCGAGCGCGATGAAATCAGAAGTCACATAACTTTGCGCATCGATATGCGTCACATGCGTCAAAATGATTGGTTGTGGCGCGACAGAGGTAAATCGAATGTTCTTAAATATACCACACATGAGCGTCGCGAAGAGGAACGTCCCGAATGCAACGAGCATAAGTTTGTACGTCTGCCTTTCCTTCAACGATGCTCCCAAGGATATCACCGGAACTGAAAAGAACATTGCGCAGGCGACAAAACCTAACGCACCACCAAGGAGTCGATCCAACGTATAATACATTAGCGGATGTCCATCGCCGAGTGCTGGATCGGCGCGCGATTGCACCGCAGAAAATGTCGCCACCGCTCGAAACAAGAGCGGCGTGACGACCCACACGCACGGAATAGCGCACAACATGGCCATATAATGGTTCGGTGATGTTGTCGCAAAGATATCTAATTTAACTTTAGCGTTGCGACTTCTGAATTGCGTTGTTGCTGTTTTCTCCGTCTTCGCGTCGGCAGCAGTTGTGCCGTTCGAGGAAACGGCATCGTCTTCGTCTTTCTTCTCTTCTTCATTTGGGACGATTGAGACGCTCGGCATAAAATGCAAGAACCCACTTTGCCGGGCGATCACGGGTGCAAATACAAATAGTAATTCGTACATTGCTAAATTCGCGAGCCAAATGGTGGCATGTGTATCCGTGCGTTTCCTCACCGCCCAAGCTAATACAGCCGTAAAAAATGTCTTACCACTAAACAGACACCATTTGATGACGTTTTCAGTCGCGCATCGATCTCTAAAGGCGACATCAATTGGAACGAGTTGCCAATATAAGAAACCGGAGGCTAAATTATACCCCAAAATACAACCGATGCATCCGAACGCACCCGCGAAAAGCATAAACAACGCGGAGTAATTACCTAGTGGCATCGCCTCGCCGACAAGAAAGGCAAGCGTAAACATGGTCACGGAGCCAAATAATGTGCCCATGAATATTGCAAACATAGGAATGACGAAACCAACCAAAGGAATCGCAATCATAGCTTTTACGATGGTATCAATAGCGAGCTGCCAAATCTTTTCGCTCTTGCTTTGAATCTTCTCAAAGTGTGCGCCAAAGCCGAACTTAACGACGAAGAACATCGAAAAAGCGCTAAAGAACACTAACGAGCGCAACGAAGCTAACGTGAACGGCTCAGTGACGATCAATTTCGTTTTTGCCAGAGGAAATCCCGGACGAACATACCACGCGTGCGATTCCACGTCTTGACGCAAAGAAATATCTGGATTCAATTCGGAATCTACGTCGGCGAATTGATCGCGTTTTTGTAAGAATGCACCAATAAAAGCGATGATATTTTCACCACTCGCTTGCGCACTCCCACGTCGCATACCTTTTACTCTATCTCTCGACGTGTGATACACGAATGACCGTTCCACGAACGCTAAATCAATCACCGCTGCGCCTTTCTCGTTGTATACTCTCCCGTCCGTTTCTGAGGGGATTACCCCGGATCTAAAAATTTGTCCGTAAACGCTCGCTGAATTTGGATAAGGCACACTTTCCGCCCATGTTTCCAGCATGAGCCTCTCAAACGTTTCTCCATGTATGCCCTTTTCCGTTTTGAACAACATTTGCGGTCCTCCGCTCCCCATGGATTCTAAATTTATAATCACCGACGGTTTCTCGCTTTTTCGTCGAAACCAAGGATGCGTCTTCATCGTCGCCGTCGCACCGATTAATCCAACTTCTTCCGCGGTTAAGAAATGAAACACTATCCCGGTCTTTGGAGGTAAATAGTGGCTTGTCTCTCTGTTCGTCGTCAAACTTGCGACGTTCTCTAACACTTCTAAAGCGATCCCGCAGCTCGCCGCGTTGTCCGATCCACCCGACGACGTCGAAACGGTATCCACGTGTACAGAAATCGCAATCACGTGCATCTTATTATTTATATCGTTGTTATACGGATCGCTGATGTGATTTTCGTATTCGTTTCTGTCATAATAGTCGTCTTCTTCCTCCCTACTTCCTCTGTTCCTGTCGCTGCTAAACGAAGCATCGTCTCTCCGCCGTCGCACGCGCACGGAAATCGACCTCAAGTTATCGTATCTGTACACGTCAGACAACCCCCATTTCTTTTTCGCGCCGTTGCTATTGTTCTCTTCGGTCTCCTCGTCAACCTCTTCCCCGTACCCACCTAAGTTCTCCCTATCGCCGGGACTCCTCGCGTGCCTCGTGACGTCGTCCGCGTCTCTTCTCCTCAACCCACTGGTCACATCGTCCCAAACTTCAATCTCAATTTCCTCGCTCTTCTCCCCGTACTTCTTCTGAATCGCATCAACGCGACGCCGAATAAACTCAAACGCGATTTGCTCGCTCTCGGTCCCAACCGCGCGAGAGCCAAACTGCTCGAAAGTCGTCGCCGACGCGATCGCTCGCGCTTCGCTAAACGTAGACGCGGAGGACGATGCGCTCAGCGCGCGAGGTAATTTTCGGTCGAACGTGACGGAGAGAAAACAGAGGAGTAAAGAGATGACCGAGACCACCAGAACTGGGGAGAACTTGCCGCCCTTCATGAAGTTGTTCGGGACTTTATCTTCTTCTTCTTCGTCGTCGTCGTCGTCGAAAGCGAGAGAGCAGAGAGACGCAGAGAGAACGTCTCGTCGTCTTCGTTGTGATGATATGAACACGAAGACGGGTAGTTTAGAAGGTCGAACTATTTAGGGTTTTGAAAAAAAGAAACGCCAAAAATTCAATTTTTGCTAAAATTAGGTATTTCACTCATGATCTCCAAATCGACGACGTTGACTGCTTCCACCGCGCAAAACGCGGCGGCGCTCTCCTATAAAGAGGCGTCGGATATACCGTAAAACGTCGCCTTTTATTTATTATTATCGAAGGAACCGATGGCATTCGCGTCTGCGAGCGCGCCGCGACGACGACGCGTTTTTGACCACGGGGAAGAGTCAGAGAAGACGAAGAGCGCGTTCGTGACGAAACCTAGAGAGGAGGAAGAAGATGAAGAATACGAAGAGGAGATGATGCGCGCACTGGATGAAAAAGAAGACGAGGGCGAAGAAGATCACGCGTCGTGTTCGATGACTTCTACGGTTCTCCTGGAAAAAAATCGCGAGCTCGATGCGATCGCGATGAAATTGCAGAGGACGATTTATGAATGCGAAAAGACGACGAAACGATTGGACGAACGCGAGGGGATTTTGTTGCAAGCGCAGGAGAGTTTGCATCGAGATTGCGCAAAATTTGAGAACTTTGCGAGAGAGAACGAGCGGAAGATGCAAAAAGCGATGGAAAGTGCACAGGAGAGCAAGATGGAGCGGTTGGTATTAGAAAATGAAGTTCTCGTGGCGTTGAGGAAAGAGGCGAGTTCGTTCGGACAGAGACGGAGACGGTGCGAAAGGAAGAATCGAGCGTTATCGAGCGTTTTGAAGTTTTTGAGAGCGTGTTGTGGACAAGGCGGGAGAGGAGTAGAAGATATATCGTGGGATGGAAGACTGAGCGTTGGGTCGTCGTCTGGAGATTTGGAGGTTACTAATGCACCTCCGAACGAAAACGAGGACGAAGGGGAGCAGGAGGTGCGTGGCGGCGGAGAGATGAAATTTGAAGACATTTCTGATATTCTTTATCGACATGCGACTCTGAAAGATGTGAACAATTCGTTACGCGCGAGAAAAGAGTTTGCTTTAAAAGCCTCGAAAGAGGCGTTCGAGGACTTCTCGCAACGCAAGAAAGATATAGAAGAAACCATAGAGAGTGAAAAAACAGCCGCGTTTACCTTGAGCGAAAAGCAAAAAGAAACGACAACAGAGAGCAAACGAGAGAGAGAAACAGCGAAAGCGCGCATGGCAACCAGAACGATGACTGAAAAGTCGTTAGCGCTTACATACGCAGCAGTTGATAATTTATCCTGTCGTTGTAACCTTTCGTGCCCAGAAGCGCAAAAACAAAAACACCGAAACCTTCTGGTTGCTGATGAGGATGAAGAAAATAATAATACGACAGTCGCGACCACCAAATTTACCCAAGCGCACGTTGATTTAGAGTTTGTACATTCGCGCGCAAAAGTTCTGAATCAAATTATTCATTCAAGTGCGAATGTATGTATTACTTCTGTATAAATATACGTATACACGCTGAACTATTCCGTAACTTCTTCTTCGTCTTCTGTATATCCCTCTTCTAAGGAGTTGGACGGAGTTAAGCAGCTATCGAAACGCACGATTTCAATTTCACTCCTGCGAACGACCCAGCCGTTCTCATCCGATTTTGGCATTTTTGCCGTGAATGTAAACGGCGAGTTTCGTTTACCTGCCATTAACGCTCGAAGCGCACCAACCGCGATAGTTTCCGAGCGAATTCTGAGCGACTCGTCGGTGTTTCCGTCCGAGATATCTTCCGGTTTCTGAAAAAATACCAAATCGGAAACGAGCGATGGCGGGATTTTACCTCGAATGCAATCCCCCTTAGCGTCTTCGAGTCCTAAAACGAGCGGTTTAAACACACACTTCGTTCTCGATTTGTTGACTTTGATGTTGATGTTCATAAACTCACCGGATGGGCAGTGTTTGCAATACTCGTACACGTCCTCTTTGTCTTTGTAGAGCTTGTTCTCACACGCAGCACACGCCACTTGGACGAGTTCGCTCGCGATTTCCGGAACGCTCTTCGTGCCGTTTCTCAATCCAGGGACGCGCATGACACCATCGGCGGATAAGATAGATTTATTCGCCTTGTTCGTGATGGACTTCTTTCGCTGTTTCCTTTGACGTTCCGCTAAACACAACGATGGAGGTGATGAAGATGAATTCGTGACGTCACGTTCAATTTCCACGTATTTTACGACTGCTTTAAACTCGACAAACGGCGGCAAAAGTCGACGCTTATTTGTCGTGCCATCTTCGTATAAAACGGGACGTTCGATAACGTGCGCGTTGTTATTATTCACACTCTCGAACATTTCTGCGATAGAATACGTCGTATTTTGTGTCTCGGTCATCTTCATTGCGGCGACTTTATTCCTCGTCTTTGCCACTAACATCTCCTTGTGTTTCTTTTCCATCGCCGCTTGCACGCTTTCTCTGCGTTTCTCTTCGACGATTTCTCGCCCGTACATGCGCTCGTCGTCGGCGTCGTAATCATCCGTAAACTCTTGAAAACTTCTCTCGTTGATGTCTTGAAATATCTCGGAGACGTTTTCTACTTCAAAGCTCAACCGTCTGTGCGTTTCACCAACCACCGTCATGACTTTCTTCGCCCGCGGATCTTTGTGCGGATCCAGAACTTGAATGGTGGAAATCGTGTCCACCAACACGAGCTTTTTCACGATCTCCTCTGAAGATCCGCAGTTGTCCACTTCCCCTTCTTTGTTGTTATCCACACACAATCGATTAATCTTTCGTTCATTTCCATTCAAAACCTCCGCGATTGCAAAGTCTCTCAGTTCCACGCATCTCCCGATTTTATACACGCTTTCGGCCAAATCCTTCGCCTCGCGTTTCGGCATCGCGGACAACGTCGCCTCGATAAAGTTTGTGTTGTTCAAATCATCACCAGGTCGCTTACCGAGCACCGGCGACTGATCACCAATTATCATGTTATCGAAACACGCTAAATTGTTCAACATCGATGGCGATTCCGTCGGTTTCGATAATGACAATCGTCGTTGCAACAACTGCTCGTTCCTTTGTCGATCCACCGGTCGTCGCGAAAGCGTCAAGACTGGCCGAACGTACTTACCATTAAACGCGTCACCGAACGAAGATTTGACAAAGGTAACGTCCAAAATAACTCCGACGTATTCTTCCATCAAAGTTCTCTTAAATCGTTTCACAGAGTTGTTCGTGCGTTGTTGATGGTGCATCTCAAACTCCTCCTCTTCTTCTTCTTTTTCCGCTCTCCTCTTCGACGAACGGCCAAGAGGAAAGCTGGCACCCAAATCCATCGTCTCTTTCAAATGATACAAAAATGCCATCTTTTCCCCATACACCCAAGCGCACACGGTCAATATCGCATCTCTGGTCGCCGCATCGTCCGTCGTACCTAGCTTGCGACGCGTCGGGACCACTCTCTCGCTCATCTCCTCGATCGTTCTGTTGGCGTAAAACTCGCTTCTTGGCACAATCGCGCGAAACACCGACCTCTCGCCTCCACTGACGCTGATTTCCATCTCGTTTTTAAACGGGTTAAATCGCGCGTACGCGTTTTGTACTAAAATCACGTCCCCGACTGAAATATCCACAACATCCTCCGCTTTTTCTTGCCACAAAACTAAAGAAACGCGCGAAGTATCAAACGTGTGATCGCTGACTTTGACTTTACGAAATGGAATTTCCCGGTTCGTTCGTTTGGAGTATACGAATTCGAGAGACGAGATGCGTTGAATGAAGACGACGAGAGTGAATATCGGATATCGATTTTTATCCGGAGAAACGTAGAGCTCGTCTTTCGTGATTGGTTTTACGATTTGCTTGATGCTCGAGAGCGTTGTTAGTTGCATTCTTTTCGTGTGTGTTTTATACGAGAGAACGAGCGTGAATCTAATCTGAGGAAATGCGAAGCAGAATTCTCCTAAATGGGGTGCCTACAATTCAAAAGGTACGAACGAGTACCACTGAAGTTTTTTTAATACTTGTTATTTAAATACAACGATGACTTAGTATTGCTCCGTACGAACGAACGCTTTGAAACTTCTCGAACACAAATCTTTCTTTTCTCGACATGCTCTGCGTGAGAATTAAAGCGCGGCACTATCCCAACTCAATTGAATGGCTTGCATCAACTTTTCGTGTAAGGCGGAACTCGCGGCGACGATGCCACGATCCAACTCCAAGTACCTCCCTTTACTAAAATCGAGAGGCGCGCCACCGGCGTCGGAGACGACGCCGCCGGCTTCTTCGACGAGGATCACGCCGCCGGCGTGGTCCCAAACTTTTTCTCGGTACTCTGCTTTCGGAAACTTCATGAACACGTCGGCGTCGGCGCGCGCGACCGAGCCGTATTTGACTTGCGAGTATATCCTCAACGGCTTGGATTCAATGCCCAAGTTATCCGCGACCGAGGCCGTGAAGCCTTGACTGGAGTTTGCTTTCATCACCGGCTCGCAAAATCGCGCTTTTTTTGGATCAAACGCAGAGGACACGTGCACTTTCGTTGGGTTCACTTTTACGTCCGGCGACGTCGGCCACATCCAGCACCCGTTGCCTCTCACCGCGGTAAACACGCACCCTTTATACCAATCCGTCTTCGCGCTCGAACCCCCCGCCAACATTTTCGACACCGTTCTCGGAGAAAACCCGTACGAGTACGCGTCGTTAAACTCCAAAACATCTCCGCTCTTTGGCATGTTTGGACACCCCATGGCGCCTAAAACCAACTCGCCTTCGTCCATGAGCGCCAACGCGATGGCGTACTGATCGCCTCTCACAAAGCCAAGCGTCCCATCCACCGGGTCTAAAATCCAGTGCCTTCCTACGGGACCTCCCTCACCTTTCCCTTTATCGATTAACGCGATGACGTCGTCGTCGGACAACTCTTTCGCGTCTGGGTAGAACGCGCGAATAGCTTCGTTCACTAAAACCGTAATCTTCCCCAAAACTTCCTTCCCGTCTTCGCCACCATTCACCAGCGCGTCCGCGTCTTCTTCCCCGAGAAACTTCATGTCTGGCTCATCTTGACCTATTCTCCACGCGATGACCGCCTGCGCCGCGTAATCAGCCAAAGTAACCAACGATTTATCTCCTTTCGTGATGGACTTTTCATCCATTCGCATCAGCTGCCCTTGCACTTTATCGCAAATGGTGGACGCGATGCGAACGGCGTCTAACGCGATTTCGTTCTCCTTTTCGTATTTCGTCCCTTTCGCGGGGACTTCCTTCGCCGTCGCCGCGTTGTCCTCCGCGATCGCCGACGCGAACGCTCTGTTGACTCTTTTATGTTGTTTTTGTTGTCGTGTTCTTCTTCTATCGCTCGCGTTGGTGTTCCCATTTGTTCCTTTTTTCCCGAACGCTGCTGGAGCCGCACATCGCATCACTCTCAAAGCTTCTGATGACATTTTTTCCCTCTCTATATAAATGTCGCGCGTATTATTCACGTATCGGTTACACGACTCTTTTTACTATTAATTCTCCGTGTATCCGCACGCGCGCGCGTGAAAGAGGGAGAAGAAGAGTTTAGAGCTCTTTTTGTGTCGTCTTCGCCGAAAGATAAGAGTTCACGCAGCGCGAGGAAAAAAGGGGTCTAGGGTTTAGGGTTTGCGACCCTAAACTAAAAGCCAGCGCAATTTCCAAAACGCAAAATACACTTCGAACCTTCAAAACGCAATAAAGAGAAGAAGAAGAGAAAACTGTTATGAAGACGAGGACGACGTAAAAGCGCAGAAAAGAGCGGCGAGAAAAGAACTCCAACCGGCGGGAACGAGCGGTGTTGATATATTTATCTATCTCGCAAGGGGGGAGAATATGCGTTTTTCTTCTTCTTCTTCGTCTGCCTCGGCGAGAGAGAAAGGAAGAGCGCGATTGGACGCGTTCAGGAAACAAAAGTCGAAGAAAAAATCGCGCGAGGAAGAGGAGGAGGAGGAGGAAGCGGCGCCGCTTTCCGCGCCGACCGTTACCGCGGTGGATGGTATCGCTGACGCCGACGCGGATGCCGCCGGTTTTGTTCGTGGTGGCATCGAGAAAACGGGCGTTTTGGATGAAAAAGAAGCGCAGAGTGTCGGGCAAATTGGAAACAGAGGAGGAGAAGAAGCAGGAGCAACGGAAATGATACGCGCGCCGCCGCCGCCGCCGCCGCAAAGACGAGAGGTGGAAGAAGACAGTAAACATCAAACGCACGTTTCTTCCTCTGTTTCACCTCCTCCTCCTTCTCCTCCACGCGTTCGAGAAGAAGTCAAACATGCAGGAGAAGATGAACAACAACAAGAAGAATATCGGCCGCCGCCGTCTCGACGCTCGCCGTCGCCTTCGCCTCCTCCTCCCCCTCTTCCTCCGGCCACTTTCCACGGTCAGAGAGAGCCAGAAAGAGACGCTCGAATTGAAAAAGAAGAAGAGGAAACCAATGAAATGCAAAAAGCGATGGCGCTCGTGAAAGAGCGAGAGAGAGAAGAATACCGAAGGCAACTTGATTCTATTCGAGAACAAGAGCACAGACAGAAACTGCTTCTCGAGGAAAGAGAGGAAGAAATCGAAGCGTTGCGAGAGAGTTTGTTGGACACGAACGGGATGTTGAGCGACGAGCGCAAACGTGCGGAAGAAATGAAAGAGTCTTTGATGAAAGCAGAATTGAGAGCGACGACGGCAGAGGAGACTTTGAGAGCGTACGCGAGCATTGTTCCGGAATCGACGAATGTGGTAAAAAAAGAAACCGCGGTCGAGGAAGAGAAGGAGGAGGAGAAAGCGATGGAAAAGGAAGCATCAGAAATAGAAAAAGAGGAAGAACATGAAAGGATGAACGAACCGGGCGTGAGCGAACGAGACGTGTTGAGAAGCGCAAGAGACGCGATGCGACGCGAACGTGACCAAGCCATCGCGAAGCAGAGAGTCGCGGAAAACAAAGCGGTAGAGATTGAAGAGGAGTTACGCGACGCGGAGTATACGATCATGGCTTTGCGACAAGACTTAAAAGCGGCCGAGGAGAATCAGCAACTACGCGAAGAAGAAAACGACGAAAGAGAAAATGACATCAACGACGATAACGAAGAATTCGGAGGACAAGAGAAGCAAACGAAAGCAGATGCCGCGCTCATTGCCGAACTTCACGCGGAAAGACACAAAAACGAACAGCTCGCCGAAGCGCTGCACCAGTCGAAAGAACAAATAGCCGTGTTCAAAAACCTATCCGAAAAGACAAAATCGATGGCTGATAAAGTAGAATCCGAGGCGGACGAGTTGGAAAATGCCATCGTCGCCGGCGAAGAAAAGACCAGAATGTTGGCCAAATCGTTGTTGAAAGAACGAAGGAAAGTGAAGAATTTACGCGAAACGGTCGATATCGTCGCGCGATTGGTGGAGAAATTGACGACGCTCGAAAACGACAACGAAGAAGGAACTGAGAGCGCGAGAAGCTTAGTTCCTGAGTCACCTTTCCGCAGTTTGAGTAAAACTAAATCGCGATTGACTGACGAAGAAGCCTTGGAGGAATCCTTACGGGAAGAAGACGAGATGTTCGATGACGAAACGTTCTTCGAGAAAACTATCGAGCGCGTCAAAAACGCGTTAGATTATAAAATCGAGCGTCTCGAAAGTCTCGCGCGCGAGCACGTGGATAAAGCTAAAGAACTCGGCGTCTTGCTCTCCGAAGCCGACGACGAGATTGTTGCGCAGCACGAAGTCATCGAACAACTGCAAATGCAGAGAGACGCTTTGTTGGAAGAAATCGAATCCAGAGATGAACACTTGGACTCGATAGAAAGAGATTTAGAGCACATGTTGCAAACGGAAGGTAAACTCCGCGAAGAAGTGTTGAACAAAGAAAAGCTCTTCTCCGAAGAAACGGCAAAGAACGACAAGCTCATGACGCTCATCGAAGAGCAAGCCATGTGGACGTCTGACAAAGAAAACGCCAATCCATCTGCATCAAAGGACAAAGTGAAGGACGACGACGACGGTCTACACGACACCGACCGCGACCAATTTGAGCGTCTGAAGAGAGACAACAACTTAAATAGCAACTACTCCAAATCAGCTCCCGCGACGCCCGCAAAAACGCGAAGGATACGCTCTGGAGGTAAAAGCGGGGGAATCGACATCGCCAAGGACGTGTACGCGCCTTTACTCGTCACGATCGAGAAGCGCTTGCAGCAACTCAAAGACGATCGAAGGAAGCTCGCTGCCTCAAAATGACGAACCGCATTTCTTCCGTATTAGATACGCACATAGTTCTACCATAATACAATGTAATAAATAGCCATTAGAAGAAGAAATGTCATCAAGAAACGAAACGTTAGCAGTAAGCTTCATTAAAAAAATCCTGAACAATCGAGAGAAAAGAGAGAGAGACAAAGAGAGGAATATAGAAAAGAAGAAACGCGGCGGACATGTCCTCGTCGCGTCTCGCTCTTCTCTCGCTCTTTCTCTCGTGGTGCGCATCCTCGTTCGAGTTTGAAGGCGACGAGTTTTCTCTCGTGAAACATTCGCGGGAAAGATTTGGAAACGGAGCAACCGAATCGAAAGAAGATGCCGCCATCGATAGCGCGGGGCGCTACGACTTCGACGAAGAGTACGACGATTACGACGGCGATTACGAGTACACGGATTATGATTTAGATGGCAGCGCTGCGAAAAATGGTGAAGATACGGACGAAGAGGAAGACGACGGAGAGATGCTGTATAAACGCTCCGCCCACGGCGTCCGACTGGTGGACGCGAAGCGAGAAAGAACGATGCGGGAGAAGCATCGAAGCACTAGCAGAGACTTGGTGGAACGGTACATGTACATGGACGGTGACCGGGAGAGTGGGAGAAAAAGCCCCCTGATAGGGCCTTTACTGCCTTGGAGATTCGATAGTTTCGGAAACCCGCTGACGTTGGACGAGATACGCAGAGGTATCGGCGCGGACGAGAAAACGTGGAAGGAAGAGAAAGAGAAAAGCATGGAGCAAAGAACGTTTAAGATTGATCACTTGCAAGGGAGAGTGAAAGATAGCACTAGTATTGGAGAAGAAGAGGCGCAGAAGCGGAGGATACCGAAGGTTTCGCTGACGAAAGTGAGGAGGAAAACTTTGAGATGGACGAAGCGCGCGGCGGACATCGTACTGAGAGACGTGAGAGAGTTACAGTTTCCGTCAAATTGTGACGAGAGCAAGATTTTGATTGTGCCTTTGGAACAATGTCCGCTTGGATGTCGAATTCACATTTATTTACAGCGAGCGCTCGTTTTAGCGACGACTTTGAAGAGAACTTTAGTGTTTTTACCGCCGTGGGATACTGGTTTCGACCATTTATTCATGCCACTAACCAAGTGCACTTTAAGGATGGGAAACAAGAATAGTCCGAAGAAAAGAATTAGGGTAAAGTTGGCGACGGCTATTGAAGTTTTGCGACCTATTATGTTCCCAGAAACTGCGCACGGCGCGCCACACGAGAAAATAAACAAATTTATCAACACAGTTAGCGATACGGTGAAGAGCTACGATCCTTCGGAATGGGATTCTTTTTCGCTCGTGGAACGGATCGAAAAAGTGACTGAAAAAATCCGCGATTTGATCGATCGAACGGTCGAGGAGAGCAAGGAAACTAAAGAGCCAATCGCGTTTAGAATTGGGAACGAAAAGATGCACCGTGAAGATGTGGTAAACGCAGCGATGACGTTCGTAATGCACTTGTGCCCGAGTCTTTTGTTTGGGAGTGACAAACTCGCTGGCGAAGACTTACTGGAGGGATATCGGGACGCCGTCATATGCCACAACGGTCGATGCGATGGCGTCGACATATCGATACTTGGTGATACTCTGCCTGCAGACTTTAATTTGAGGGCGCATAATATTCAATTTCCAGCATCTCTTTGGCGAAAAATACGCTCGGAGTTGGCCGCTGGCGTCTCGTCAAAAGCGAACCGCGAGATGAACGAATCAGAGTGGCGCCGCAAACGCGAAGAGTTTGATAAACGAATCGGTCCTCAAGGTTATTCGGACGCATTCGATAATGAAGCTGAGATGGTCGAAGAGTTTTTCATTCGCAAGTTTAATCCTTACGAGAACCTTCCGCTGCCTGGAACGCGCGACGACGACGAGTACTCGAAAACGTATGACGTGATACCATACGATCCGCCGTTTGTCTATGGGCACGCAAAAGATTATGAACTCGGATGCAATGATTTCTTGTCCGCGTGTCAGGCGCACTTCATGTACATGTCCATCTTAACATCCAGCGTTATCCTTCGTCCGACCAAAGAAACTACCGAAATGCTTTCGGATCGGTACTTTGAGAACATTCACCAAGTGCGCTCTCCAACCGTCATCCTTCAAATCCGTCAATCGGATAAGAGAGGAGAGGATCCGTACTACAACGTCTTTGGTGGCTACCGGGCGGTGACGCGATACATCTCCGCGTTGAAATCGCTCGCAGAAAGTACGAAAAAGTGTTGGAAAACCATCTTCGTCATGACTGACTCTGGCCAAGTCGTCAAAGAAGTTCGTCAACGGTACGACCGAGATGAGATACTCTTGTGCGGCGAAAAACCAATCTTGGTGTTTAGCAAACATGCCGCAAAAATGGACGTGGATATCCCCGTCTTCGGTTGGTCATTTCGCGAAAGCTTTGTCGACAACTATAAAAACAACGACAACTCTCCGTATACCCGCGAACGCGCGTTTGTTGCCGAATTGTTACTCGCAGCAAAAATCGGTGACTTTGTCCTCGGCGATGGCAGCTCGAACATCTTCTTGACGTTACTCGAACTCATCGCCAGTCGCAAACGCGTCGCGGACCTCCCGCAACTCGTTAAAAACCAACCCACGAGCTTTCTCAAAACCTACGAGACGAAGGCCTACTTCACCGAACAATCGCGCTGCGAAAACTTCGACCCGGCTTCGCACTCGTGCTTTTGGGTCTCTTCCCTCGGCGCCGCGCCTTTGCTCGGATGGTACTCGGTTTTGCTCAACCAGCCGTTCGTGAACGGAATGCCCGTGGTGCTCGAATACGCTCGGGTTCACAGAGACGAGTGGTTGGATCGAGAATAAAATGTGTCGTCGTAGAAGTCATCAGCTAGCAATATGTATTGTAAAATAAGTCATTCTGGTAGTAGTCGCGCTTAAATTTTATTCACACCACCCACCATACACACGCATGAAAAAGCTGCCAGGCTGCTTTTGGCTGAAGATATCATCATCATCATCGTCACTTTTTTACTCACGCAAAACACAACCGCGCACAAAACAAAAAAGTAATGGTAAGACTTCCCGCGGCGCGTTCTTTCGCTCTCATTCTTTCGCTCTCTTTCATTGTTCGCGCGGCGTTCTATTTTGCGAATCGATACAAAAGTATACTCTGAAGTGAAAATGTGACCTAAAAACGCGCAAATTTTTCTCTCTCTTTGCGTGTGGCGTGTTGATAAACAGGTTGCGACGGCAGACGGTAACGTCGCTCTCGCCTTTGGCTTGGTCATAATGGCCGGTTTGTCCACCACGATCGGTTCTATGTTTGTCTTTTGCGCGGACTACGCGAACGTGAAACTTCTCGCCGGAGCATTGGGTGTTTCCGCCGGGGTGATGGTCTTCGTCTCTTTCGGGGAGATATACGGGGTGAAAGCGATTGACGCTTTCGAGGAAATCGAGGGTGTAGATAGAGACGAAGCGATGCGATACGCGACGTTTTGTTTTTTTGGAGGGATAGCGACTACGTACTTTTTAGATTGGTTGGTGCACACGATTGCGAGAGTACACGAGCGAAGGACGGGTGATAAGATGGTGATGTCCTGTCCGGCGTGTCAAGAGGACGAACACGAACATTTCGGAACGATGGAGAGAGGTTTGGCGGATATTAACCGAAAACAGAGTCAGTCGGACATGTCTTTCGAGATGATGGAAGAAGAGACGAATGCGGTGATGGCTGCAAAACAACAGCCGACGATGCAAAGGAAGAAAAACGGGACCATCGCGAGTACGAGCGCGCAACATCAAGACCACACCCACGGACCGGTATCGGAGGACCACGAACACCATGAACACCACGCAGGCACGAAGGAATTAGAACACGTAGATTTATCGACCGTCCCACACACTCCATTAGACACGCAAGATCGCGCGGCGTTGAAAAATATGGGCATTCTCACCGCAGTAGCGATTGCAATTCACAATTTCCCGGAAGGACTGGCCACGTTCATCGCCGCCTTGGCAGACGCGAAATTAGGCGGCGCTTTAGCCATCGCAATTGCCATTCACAACGTCCCTGAAGGTATTTGCGTCGCTATGCCCGTATATTACGCCACGGGCTCAAAATGGAAAGGATTCTGGTGGTCATTTATTTCTGGCGTTACCGAACCCATCGGCGGTTTAGTCGGCTATTTGATTTTACACGGCAACAGCATGTCCCCGAGAGCGTACGGCACACTCTTCGGCATCGTCGGTGGGATGATGGTGTACATATCTTTGAGAGAGTTAGTTCCAACGGCGTTAAAGTATGATCCAAAAGACAAGTTCGTTACTAACTGCGTCTTTGCGGGCATGGCTGTAATGGCTGCGTCCTTGTTACTTTTCAAGGTGTAATAACGCGAGCGATAGAGAGCGGAAAACAAACGATAGCTGAACAAGCGTAGAGAAACACGCACACGCGGAAGCGTTTAGACTTCATATTATTCACATACACACAATACACATTCTTTGCTACTGTACTTGCTATTTTATTTCAACGATGTTATACACAAACTACTCTTTTTCTCTCTCTCTCTCTCTTTCAACTACTTTTTGGCCGCCGTCGTCGTCTTTGGTCCCTCCTTCAACGCCTCCTCGAACGTCTCCGTCACGTGTTCGCACACGCTCACCACATCCAACAAAGCTTCTCGCATGGCCCCATCCGCGGTCACCGGCGCGACCGTTTGCACTCTCACGTTCACTTTCCTCTCCATCGGGTGCGGGACGCTGTACCCAGCCACCAACACGCCGGGGTTTTTGTTCAGTTGGTACCGGAGGCAATTCCCGAGCGTGTGGTCTTCGTTTTGGAGAGAATACGTCGCCTCGGTCAAAGAAGAGGAGGAAGACGGTTTGATGGTTTCTGTCGCCGCTTCCGATGGATCTCGCATGTGTTGCCCGGTGGTTTGTGATCCCTTCTTTAAATGTATGTAGTTATAAAAAAGCGCCTTTTTCTGGGGAAAAGATGCGGAAGAAATGGAGAAAAACGCACGCGTTTTCTCCGTCACATTTTTTAAAAAGCTTCTTGTTGTTGTTGTTGTTGTGAACGAGAAGATGATGAGTGCACACTGCCCAGCTCGCGCTTCGCTTTTTGCGACAGCTGGCGAGAACGCGAGTTCTCGACGCCGTCGCGGTGATCATAACGAACGTCGTCTTCGTCCGTGCCAACAACATCACCACCACTTCGTCAGCAGGACGAGAGCGGCAGCGAACGACAACAGCAACAACAACAACAACAACAACGAAGACTCGCTCCAAAACGATCCGGAAGAAACGAAAAAGCCATCGTTTGGCGGCGGGACCGATTCTAACGGTCGCATGCACGTTCCGACGGACGCGTTCGGGGGGATGAGCCCGGAATTCAAAGCCGCGTCGGCGTTAAAAACTTTGTTTACGATGGTCGCCGTCAGAGTCGTGATGGCGCAAGAGGAAGGATACGATAATGAAGGAGGAGGGGGAACGCCGACTTCAATCGCGCTCGGGAAGTTTTTGGAGGAGAATCCGCTGAGAGACGGGAACGAGTGGTTGCAGAAAATGCTGGAGTGCGAACAGACGGAGCTGAGATTGATTGCGTTGAGGTTGATTGAGGTGAGGAGAGCGTACGCGGAGAGTCAGTTTGATTTCAACGAAGTGCGGAAAACTGCGCGGGAGGAAATCGAGAAGGATAACGACAAGCTAATGATCGATTACATGAAACAGAGTTTGAGCGCGGAGTAAAGAGGGAGATGAACTAATCTATTGTATTATGTGTGTATTTGTACGTGTAATTTCTATCTAAATCTAAGCTAAATATCCTCGACAGTTTTGACTGGCGCAATAACACGGCACTTTACCGTCTTCTATTTCAAAACGGTAGTTGTACGTCATTTCTGTCCCCGCAGGAACATCGATCCGTGCAAAGAAACAAACGTGGTGTTCACCACCGGATTTGATGATTTTCGTGTACATGTTTGGATCGCACGAGTGATTCGTAAATCGAGCGATGTTTCCCATGTTGGTGCAATCGACCACTGTGTGGTCGTCCGCTCGTAAAAGATAACAATCGGTACCGTCGCGTTCGTAACGTGCCTCGCGGAGGTCTGCAATGGGCGTTCGAACTGCTTCACCGCGGTAGATGATAACCATAGCGCCAGCCTTGATTGGGACCTTCGAAATTAGCCCCCACCCGTGGATGGCGGATTTCCCAAACGTTAACCGTTTTTTCACTGTGTTTGTGCATTCGAGTATGCGCTCTTTTAACGATAAACCAGTGCCTTCGAGGAGACCTTTATTGGCGGCGTCTGGTGCGCACCCAAGATTTTTTGCGGCTTGCATTTTTTTGTACTTTTCTTGCCATTCTTCGGGCGTATACGAACGGCTAGTGACAAGCGCTCGATGCAAACCGCCGCGCGTGCCTCTCACGATGTACGGCTGCAAACCAACGTATTGTCGCTTTCCAGTTTTCGGAGGTGGACCTAAATTCTTAGCTTTCAACAAATCGGACGATTTAGGAGGTTGCACGCCTAAACGCTTATATACGTTCAACTGAATCTCACGCAGCTGCGCTGGCGTTAAACCTTGGCCAAACTTCTTCATGCCGTACGGTTGCTTCAAGTCGGCTTTTTTGTTTTTCTTTTTCTTCTTCTTGGAAAGTCGTACTCCGAATCCTTCCAGCCATTTGCCTAAAGGCATCAAAGCACCACCAACGACGCACACACGAACCGAGACGCGCCATTTTTTTGAAAATGGCATACCTGCGTGGTCTTCGTAATTTTTCGGGTCGTGGTATACTGGAGGCGCGTCAGGCGTCGGTTGACACTTTTCGCACAAACAACGAATGATGGATTTGCGAGTGTTGTACTCGCCGGGGACGTTGCGACACACGATAGAAACTTCGACCGGAAGCTCGGGATGCCACGAGTCATCATCGTCTTCCGCGACTTTCTCCCCTAAATCTTTCATCTTCGAACTGTTTTGCAAAAGCTCTTTCCTCTGCTCTCGTTTCAAGCGCTTCTCGGCTTTGGCTTTTTCGTACACCACATCGTCGTCGCCCATAAACTTTGGCTTTTTCAGCTCAATTCGTCGATCGATTTCGTCATCCAAGAACTCTTGTTCGATTTCACAATCCGCAAATCGAGGTTCAGGGTTCCGTTCGCAGGTCCACACGTCCGCGTCGTCTTTAGCCAACGCTTCCGCGATGGATTGCGGTACTCTTCGCCACTTTCGACAATCATCGTTTTCGCACTGAACCCACGCTTCGCATTCGCGATCTTCATCGTCGCTCTCTTCATCGTCGTCATCAAAAATACTTTTGAATTTCGACGGGTCTAACGGTTTCGATGGCCTTCGAGGTCCAGGTTTCCGAGCTGTTGCTGCCAACGCGTGCGCGCGCTCTTGGGTGTAATCTTCGTCCTTTGTTGCCGCAACTTTCGGTAAGAAGGAAAGATCTGGCCACTCGTCGTGGTGTAAAGTCTCATCGGTTTCCACATTCAACCACTTGATGGCGAATTTTGGATCATTTAGCGATAGCATGTCTGTTTTGATCGCTTTCAAGCCATCTTCGTCGTCAAAGTTCAATCTATGTCTGCACCCGGTTCTCGTCACGACAGCTTCAATGATAGTTGCTTTCACGAAAACAGATTCCTTAAACGTCGCCGTAGAAGCATCAATTGCTATGCGCTTGCCCTCCAAATTTTTCGCTTTCTCTTCAATTGTCATCTTCTTATCGTCGACTTTACCGACATTATCCAAGTCAATTTCAAGATTCTTCAGAGCAAGTTGTCCAGCCGGATAGACGGGCTTCCTTTTCGGCAGCGGCGGTAGGCTCGGGTCACGCTCGAGATTGACGTGTTTTAACCCCTTCCCTTTCGGGAGAGGACGTCCGGCTCGAGACAAGACGGTGATTTGTGGATTTTTATCCAGATAAGAACCAAATGTTTCGTATCCTACTCGTTCTCGTCCCGATGGATTGCCACCTTCGGGTAAAATTTTGATGGAGATTCTCCATTTTTTCGCATGTCCCATGCCGCAATGGTATTCCCACCTATTGGCTTCCCATAATGCCGGAGCATCTTTTCCGACATCCTTTACCAAGTTCGCACAACGCGCGCAGTGGCACTTGATATACGTGTCGGCTGGACGAAAGGTTCCAATGGTTGTTTTGCATGAAACAGAAATATTAGGCGAGTTCGGGTCGCCGACGTTGTCTTGAGGTAGCGGTAAACCACCAGGAAGAACAGGAGGTGCATTGATATCGTCCGGCTCAGCCTCAGCTTTAGGTTCCGTAACCGCAGCTTTTGCGAGTTTCTCGGCAATCTTCCTTCGTTTTTCTTGGTCTCGCTCCTCGCGTCGTTTTTGAATTGCGCGCTGTTCTTCTTCCAACTGTAACTCTCGCTCATTCTTCTGGCGCTCCTCAATTTCTTTTTGCGCGTCGTTGTCCTCGTCACTATCTTCGTCCTCGGAATCTTTGCCACCGAACACGCGTTCATCGTCAGAGTCGTCATGAATTAGCCTTTTTCTGATTTTTGGTTTAATACCGTCGCCATCACCGTCGTCGATATCGGCTTCCGTTCGAGGATGACCTTTTGGGACGTAAGGACGCAACTTCGCGCACAAACCGTCGCCCTCGGAATCAGATAGGTCTGAATCGCTGTTGTTCATCATTTTCTCCAACTCGCGCTTCTCGCGTTTTTTTCGTTTTTCTTCTTCGGCATCAAGAACTCTTTGCACTCTTTTTGAAGCTTTAGTTTGGATCCAAGGTCCACTGACGATGACTCCGTCGTTTCCTTCTTCGCCATGGCGCATGCCTTCTACGCATCCAAACATTTTCTGACGTTCCTTGTCAACACGACAGTGTCGGTGACAATAGCTAATTAAGTGCAGCGTGTCGTCTTCCGGATCATCGTCGGCGTTTCCGTACTCGTCGCCTTGGTCCATGAATAAACCAGCGCCTCGGGCACATAGCGGATGGTACGCTAAAAAGCAACCAGGATGACAACATTGCACTTTTGTCCCGCACCGTTGTTTGCAAATGGTACACAGTAATTCCCATCGTTCACGCTGAATTGCAGCTATGTTGTCGATTGGCTCCATGGTTTCGATGTCCAAAACAGTCGTTTCTGGAATCCACTGACAGCACGCCGAATGTGCCCAAATGCCGTCTACGGTGGTTGGTTTCAAAGCACCACCTAAAACCGGGCAAAGGCAACACTTGGGCGTTTCAGATACAACGCCGCCCGTATGTTCACAAGCTCGACATAACCAACCAACGGCTTGATCTGGAATCTCGTGAACGCCATAACAACTTTGATGCACAGAAACTTGACATCCTTCGCATGTGATCAACTGATCAAAATCGAAATCGCGCTCATCGTCACACACGGCGCATCTATCCACTGCCCATGCGATATAAATGGATTTGTACTCCCCGATTTCTTGATCTTCCTCCACTACTTTTCTGTTCTTTTCTGGTTCCACCTTGGAAAATTTCTCTTTCTTTTCAGTTCGTTCCTTATACTTTTTCGTAGGTGCGCCATCGAGCCATCGACCAACGGGCATGCGTTCCGGAACAACCATTCTTAACGACGCTTTCCATTTTTTCGCTTGTCCCATCCCGGCATGCTTTTCGAACTCTGTTGCTGTCAAAGAACCTTCTTTCCCTTGACACGTGGTGCACAAGCACACCACGCGATACTCTTGAGTCAAAAAATCGCCTTTAACGCCGTTACATACAACTTGCACACGTTCCGGGCGTTCGCTGAGATCTTTGGGAACGAGCGACCAATCGACGCGCGATTTTCTCGTGAACTCCGCGAACGGTACACCAGAGAGTCCAACTCTTCTTTCGGCGGCACGCTGCGCTTCTTTCGCTGCCAATATAATTCTTAAGTTTGCATCCTCCGTGTCGTCCTTCTCTGCCAACTTTGCCGTTTTCTTCTTTGCAACGTCCTCTTCTAATTCCGTGACTTCGTCATTATCTTCCTCTAATTCGTTCAATTCTTTCTCTACCTTCTTTATATTTGCCGCTATAATTTTTTCCGCGTGAGTCTTATTTTGGCGCTTTTGCTGCTGTAGCATCAATTTCTTCTCTTGTTCTCTCGCGTCCACAGAAGGGATGGATTTTGCCAATCTCGCTTGTAGCGTACCATTTTTTTGCATTTTCAAAAGAGCGTTTCGAAATCTTATCGCTGCTTCGCTCGCCTGCGCTTCATACTTCTGCTTCTCTGCGTCCGAGAGTTTCTGCCATGCCATGCCTTGCAATCGATACACCTCCGCGTGGTTGGAAATTTGCTCTAGATTGTTTTCTGCCTTGTATTTTGCGCTAAATTCGGCACCGAAGAGTTGCCACGCAGTTTTTGGCCGACTTGGCAACTTACCAACTTTCGTAGCGCTCGGCGGAGAGCTTATTTTATTGTTGATATCAGTAGAAAGCTTTGCCGCGTCTCTAGATGGAGGCGGCGAAAACATGTTGAGATTCTCCGCCGTAGCTATTCCTTCGTTGTGAGTTGACTTATTTTCAGAGTCAACTATCACGTTTGTATGAATATCGCCGGTGCCTGCGTCACTTTGATGAAACATATCTATGTGATTACCGCTTACACCGACATCATCCACGTGTATCATAATGTCCTCTTTTACTTTTGCTAGTGCTTTGGGGAGTTTTGGTATTTGCGAAAGTATTTTTTTCCTCTCCATTTCCGCCTCTCGCGCCTGTCTCGCAGCTTTGATTTTCATCGCTTCTTCGTCAATCTTCCCAGCAGCACACGTGGGACAGTTATACGGAATCTCTTCTTCTTCTCTTCCCTCTTTGAGTGCTTCGGCTTCTTTCTTCAAAATTTCAGCCGCGGTTGCGTCGCACAAGTCGTGCACCCACATCTCACACGTGTCGCACTGAATCATCGGCCCACAGTTCGCATAGTGCCAAACTTTTCCACAGCAAGGACAATATTGTCCTTCTCCGTGCATTTTCGCGCACAACAAACAAAACTGCTTCGCATCGAGTTCTTTCCTGGCGCAACTCACGCCGCACGAAGCGCATTGGAGCCCATTTTTCATCAATTTCGTCGGTTTCTTATTCTTATGATTGCTAGTGCTCGCGGCAACGCCCGATGCTTTTCTTTTCTGAGTTGTCGTTGAGGCGCGCTTCTCATTGTTTTTCTTTTTTCCCTCGCCCGCCCCGTCGTATTCTTCGTCATCCGTATCATCTTCGTCGGTGTCGTCCACGCCTCTCTCCTCCTCTTCCTCCTCGGCATCATCCAAATGATGCGTCACGACGCCTTCTACATACCCTAATCTCGCTGTCCCGAACTGTTTAAACACTCCTTCAATTTCTTCCACCGCGGTTTCAAATGCTCTCGGCCGCATCCGTTTCGGCAACGCTTGCGTCTTGCACGTGCGCGCGTTCTCCTCGTCGAACGGTGCTAACTGCTCCTTCACCGCCCAACAATAATCTCGGTCGTGTTTTTTAATCGTCGCTGGGCCGTAAAACATCACGCACACCGCGTCAGGGACGCACGACGCTCTCACCGCGCTCGGGGCTTCGATTGGATCGATGAGTTTTCCCGGCCAAAACGGTTCAATCGCTTTCGGCGTCGCCTTGCAAAAGACCAAATCGCCGACTTGATAGTGGTTCAAATCGTTCGGTTGTCGAGGAAAAACAGCCCACGAAGGGGGCGGGTCCGCCGCCCAATCCATCTTTTTCCTCTTTTCCTTCTTCTTCGCGTTTTTTTGCTCTGCTTGTTTTTCTACCTCTCTTCGTCTCGTGCGCGTGTAACGCGCGCAGATATGCAACAATAAAGTGCTAACTTTAAGCGTGTCTGAATTATCGAGAAAAATTTGCGTGCGAGTAACGGGTTTGTGCCTTTTTTTTTGGATGAGGGAAGAGCGAGTCTGGTTGTGTCAAATACAATTTTGTTTTCACATGTATCAAAAATATATGGTCTATATATATACAGTACACTAAACGAGAGAAGACGTGTGCGCTCACTCTTTCTCTCCTTTTTCGCGGAATTGGGGACTAGATGGTGCTACCAATTTTACAATTCGCGTCGTTGCGGTTTCCATCGTCGACCGAGACGAGAGGACGTTCCGTTGCGCGCATGAAAAGAGGAACATATTTCTCATTCTTTTTTTGTCTCGGATGATGAAGAAGAGCAACGATAATTAAACAAAATTCAAATATAGATGTTTGCCTCCCTCTCTCTTTCTTATTACTGAGAAGAGGCTAACGATTTGCACATCTTTTGGACATACTGAACGATGTTGACGCTGTGGTCCATTTCATCGGTCAAACCGAATTCAACAACGCCATTTTCCACCGGGACGCAGATTATGGTTTTCAATCCAGCTCTCTCTGCTTGGACCTTTCGTTGAAAAGACCATCCCGGTAATAAGGAAATATCCTCGTGCCATTCGTAGTTTCCAGAGTGACAGACGCGGCCCGGCATGCCGAACCCGAGAACGTATCGAGTGAACAACGTTTTCGAGGTGTTGACGAATAATTTCAATCTAGTCGTATCAGCGGCGATGCGCGGAGAAATCAGAGATTCCGCAGGCATTAAACTAGTTCGCTGTCGATCGAGTTTCCAAAATATGCCGTAGTCAAAGCCTTTGGATTCGCAGACGTAAGACATTCGGTCCCGCATCGGCGAATCTACCATCCAACTGCCTCCGGAGAACGCCGTATCGCCACCAAACGCGTGTCGATTTTTGTGCCGCTCAGAGCCGCCCGGTTTAACTGTACATAAAGGGCTAACTAAAGGTCCGTCGCGATGGAAAGCATCCATTGAATCCTTCAACATCTCGTCTATCCGCTGGCAAGAGACTGACTTTTGCAAATAGTTCGCCGAAGACATGGATGCGACGTTTCTCACCGCCACGTTGCCACTGTTGCCACCGAAGTTATCATGATGATTAGCGTCATTGACGCGATTGATCCTGTGTCCGGCCATTTGAGGAACGTCTCCGAAAGTTTCAGAATGCGCGTAGTGGTGTTGCTGAAAAGAAGATACCGAGCCGTTCGATCCTAACGTTGGATGTAACGTCATGGCCGAGTGCGGACGAGGTTGCTGCCGGTTGTCTTCCATCACGTTCTGTTGCTGCTGTTGCTGCTGTGCCATCAACTGTTGTTTTTGATATTCCTCGACCTGAGAAGAACAGTGCACGGGAGATCCGTCGTCGCTCTCGCTCCCTCGTTTCTCTTCCTTCTGCTCTCGATATTGCAATGCCAAGTGGTGCTCTTTTTCCGCAACAATACGGGTTGTCGTTCCTTGCGACGATCCTCCAGAACTTTGATTCCATAACGTCGTGCTCGCGCTTGACGTATCGTTTCCACTCGCCATGGATGTGTTCGGAGATCCTCTCTTCTCTGACTTCAGTTTCACTCGAACGTCTACACCTCCGCCGATGCCGTTGTCGTCGTTCCTTCTTCCATTACCCCCGGCTGCGGTAGTCATATTATCATATTGTACATCAGAATAGTTCATGTTCGTATCGCTCGTATATATGTTACTTCTTTTCTTCTTGTCCTTGCCGGCGTAAAATAATAGTATGATATAAAACACAAAGTTTTGTTTCCTTTCTTCGTCTTCTTCTTCCTCCTGGGCACCCGATTAAAAAACAAAATAATACACAAGTTTGTTGTTGCTTGAAGGTTAAACGCGTTCTCTCTGAACGCTATCGATCGAGAATGCGTTCCTTCTCAAAAGAACGCGCGCGCGACTCGATAATCTCCTTCCCTCTGACCGCCGCGCGAGGAGATCGAGAGAGAAAGAGAGAGAAAAGAGAGAGAAAGAGAGATTTTTCCCGTACTCTTCCTTCACCCTTTTTTTCCGCTCTCTGGATTTTACCCACGAAGAGCGCGCGCGCTGGGGAAACACGAAAACCTCACCAACGCGCTCTTTTCTCTCACCTTTCACTCTGCAAACGCAGCAGAAAAAAAAGTCCTGCAGAATGAGTGAGTTGTACGTCAGTTGTGCGTTTCCGCGCGAAGAAGATCTCTGCGATATAACTCTCTCTCTGCCCTCCTCCTCCTCCTCCGGAGCGTGCGTGTTTGTGTGGCCCGAAGAGTTGCTTTTTTACACCTCCCTCTCTTCCCCTTTTTGTGTTGTTGACCTCACTAATCACCGTCGACAACAAGCGCCACACACAGATCTCAAAAAAATAAAAAATAAAGAGAGATCGCTCTCTCTCTCTCTCTCGCTCTGCTCTCTTCCAAGAAAAGCGCTTTTTGAAGTCCGAGAGAGACGCTTTTTTTCTCTCTCAAAAAATTGTCGAAGAAAAAAAGCGGACAAAAAAATCCAAAACCTTCGCGCGGGCGCGTTAGCGCGCGCGCGCGCAGGAAGAGAGAGAGAGAGAAGAGCGACCGATTTTCGAACGAATCGAACTTTTTTCTCCCTCGCGGTGCGTTTTGTGTTTGTTTTTCGCGTTCGCGGAGAAGGAGAGGAAGAAACGCACGAGAGAGAGAGAGGGCAACGGTTCGTTTATCTTACTTTACTCACTCTGTACTAACCCGTCAAAGAGAGAGATAAAAAGTAACAACAAAATTTCTCTCATCCGTTCGCGCTCAAAAACGCGACCGCGCGACGAAACCGAAGAAAGAACGAACGCGCACCTAAGTTAGGTTTTTTTTCTTCCACGACGCAAACAACTCGGTATTTGAAAATGTTGCGCGCGTCACAATGAGAGAGACAGGCTAAACCTCTCTATCGTTTACGCGTAAATTCTGACGAGCGAATATTTGTTACCCTCCTTTTGAAAAAAAAAGCTCGAAAAGCTTGGTCAGTGTTGGCTCTCAAGAGAGCACAGAAAACGAACAGAGACGCTCTGGACGCTTTTTTTTTTCAAACACTCCTCCCCCTTTTTTTCCCTATTTTTTGTAACTCTTTCTTTGGCTTTGGGTACCATAGTGTGCGTGTGTGGTGTATTCGGGAGGAAACGAGGCGCGCGTCGCGCCCTTCCCGTCGACGAGATGAATGCGCGTGCAAGTGTGCGTCTGAGTTACGCGGGTAGTGTTACGTTATGATTTGGTAGTATTATTGTTATTATTTATTAGTATTAAAAACGCGTATTAAAAACGCGTGTTCTTTTTTTTTCTCTCCCCCTCTTCCATCATCATTCGCCGTCTAAAATCTCTTTGAGACCTTGGTAGTGCGCGATTTCAGCCGCTAAAGCTTTCTCTTTGTCGTCTTCAAAGTCCGCGACAAACTTCAACAAGTCCAAGTTGGCTTCTTCGACTAAAGCGTGCGCATCCGCTTTGACGGAGTCTTCTAATTCAATTTGCGAGACGCGAACGAGTAGTTTACAGAGCAAGGGCAACGCGTAGCCTTCCTTGACGACGTGACCGTCGTCGCCGCCGTCGGGTTTGGCGGCTTCCAACGCCTTCGCGACGTCGGCGAGTTTGATCGTGCCATCCGCTAATGAGTGGGCTAATAAACCTGCTAAGATGGAATCGGCTTTTGGAAGGTCGCACAGGACATCTTCCAAGTCGTTGAAGATCTCTGCGATGCCATCTAAGACGGCGTCGGAGTACCCGGACCGTGAAAGTTCCCGCGTTAAATCTTCGCACGCTTCCCATTCCATGCCGCGCTTATCGAAACCAACCGTGCACAACTGTTGAATGAAGATGCCAATTTTAGCGTTATTCCACGTGGAGATGGTTTTAATCGCTTCACCGACATCTTTGTCGTCCAAAAAGTATTCTAATGTGCGTTTGCGTTCCTCCTCGTTTCCGGTTTCCTCATCAAACTCAGACCCCACGTCGCTTCTCGGAGTTTCCGGACGACTGGAATCGTCCTTCACGTCCTTACCCGTATTGATCTTTGGAGTGTTTGATCGCGACGGTGGGTTGGAACGTCCCTCGACGACTTTAAAGTCGCCGTCCGCGCCGCCGCCGGACCCGCCGCCGGACCCGCCACCTAAAATAGAAGAGCCCCTCGGTTTTTGCACGATGCGAGGACGCTCCATCGGTTTGCTGCTGTTATTTCTGTTGCTACTACTTCTAGAATCACCATCTCTACCGCCGCCGCGTCGATCACCATCTCTACCACCACCATCTAATCTACCCGTGGACGAACGGGAGTCGGATCGACGGAGACCAGGTCCACCTGGACCACCACGATCTCTACCCGAACCGCCACCCCGTCGATCGCCACCTCTCGCTTGTTCCATGGCCTGCCGCTGCGCGTCTCGATGGATTTCGTCGATTTTCTTCGGGCCTTCCGCTTGTCGACGTTCTTTCCATCCCTTCTGTCGCAATTCAATCACGTCTTGCAACATGAATCTGTGTCGCGAACTCAAGTGCTTCGCTTTCGTCAACGATTCAATTCTTCGGAAATACGCGTTCAAGTACGCCTCAGCTTTCGCGTGATCGATCATCGCACCGACCGTGGTCAAAAGTTTCGACAGGGCTTCAACGTCCTCCTCGTCTGGCTCGCTCGGGCCATCGTCGTCGTCTTCACCTCCGGCAGCGGATGCGTCTTTTCCGGCTTCACCTTCTTTGAGAAGTTTTTGGATGCACGTGTGCATGATACGCTCCGTGAGCATAGACTTCTTGAAAAGTTCGCCAATAAATCGAATGTTCCCTAACATCCGTCGACGCGATTTCAACAAATCTTCCTCTAACCGGTTCATTTCGCGTCTGCGATCCAATTCGAGTTCTTCGAGCGTTTTCACCTTTGGCGTCGGGGCAATTTCGCCTTCTTCCAAATCTTCCGGTTTTACATCCGCGCTACCGTCTTTACTCGCTTCCTCCTTTGCAATTCTTTCAGCGTCTTCTTTCGTTAATGGTGTGTTACAAGCTTTCTTGTGCTTTTCGACGAGTTTGTAGTTTGCTTTGATTTGCGCATCTCCGGATTCAAACGCCTCTTGACACTTATTCAACAAGACGCGTTTGAAAGTGATTTGGTTCTGGCCTTCCGGCGCCGCGGTGTCGACGAACTGGACGTTATCTCTTATCAATCGCTCGGAAAGCTTTGCGCACATGTCTGCGTATAACGCAGAAAAAATCGGTTCCGTCAACGCCTTGTCAAACATTTGACCAATCAAACCCATCAATGTCTTTGGCTCCGTGATGCCAACGTCGACAACCTTCTCCAATAACTTTCCAAAGTTTTCCGGCGTGAGTTTATTGAGTAAACTCTTAAACTCTCTCTGTTTCTTCTCTTCTTCGTCTTGGACTTTGCCGATGACGTAGACGTTCTCCGTCTTGTGCAACTCTGGCAAAACGACACCCGGCGGTGGACCACGATACTGGTTGTTGTTTCCGTACCCACCGTCACGACGGTTACCGCCGCGACGATTGTTATGTTCGTCTGGTAAACCGCGGTGTTCCCAGTTTCCGTCGCCACCGCCTCTGCCGCCTTTGTCCCAGTTCGGTTGACCTCCTCCACCGCCGCCGCCACGACCGCCTCTGCCGCCTCGCGATTGATTTCTTTGCTGCGACGATTGAACGCCTGGCGGCACGATAAATCCAGGCACGGGCCAGTAATCAACGTCAGATGGGACTTCAAACCCTTTCAAAAACTTCGTGGTACTGTACGGAGAATCCCTCAACGAACGCAAAAACTCTTCTGAGTATTTCCCGTCCGCCGGCTTTTCCGCCAACGTCGCTTCGGGAAGCGACGATTGCGCCGCCGAGGCGCGTGCTTCAACCACCGCTGCGACAGCGTCACCAGTAGATGTCGGCGCTTTCTTCGTCTCCTCTTTTGGTGGCGGCGGAGGCGGCGCACCTTGCGGTGGCACCGGCGAACCCGTCGGCTTTGGCGGTTCAGTCGCTCTCGACCCCGAAGACGGCGGCGGGGCAGAAGGAGGTTGCGCCGACTTTTGCGGAGAAGATGCAGACGGTGAAGGAGCACCAGAAATCGTCGCTTTTCGAGCCGTCTCTGCGGCTAATTTCACGACATCAGCTGCAGATGCCGGTGGTTGCTGAGCCGCTGGTTTCTGCGGTGACGCAGCCGCCGCCGGTGGGGAAGACTCCGGCGCTGGTTTCTGCGGAGCAGCGGCAACCGGTGGTGGCGCCGGTTTCTTTGCCGCCAAGTTTGCAAAACTCGGACGCGCCGGCGGTTGCGAAGGAGCCGCCGCTGATGGTGGCGGTGCTTGCTGCGGACTCGGCGGCGTCGTCGTCGCTTTTTCTTGCTGCGCTGCCGCTGCGACGACTTGCGCCGCAGACTTACCTGGCTGCTGCTGTTGCTGTTGCTGTTGCTTCTGCGCCGCTTCCAATAACTTTTCCTTCTCTTCCGCCGCCTTCTTATCCGCTTCTTCTTTTCTCTTCTTCGCCTCGGCTTCGGCTTTGATCACCTCCTCGGATTTTTCAATCTTTACCTCGGCTTTCGTATTCGGGTTAAAAATCTTGATCGGTTTGCGTTCTCTCACCGGAGTCGTCACCGCTGGAGCCGCACCACCACTACCAGCGCCTGCGCCGCCGATTGGTGGTCCACCACCTACACCAGGCACGCCTCCAACGCTCCCTGGTGGCGGCCCGACGCGCATGCCCTGCTGCTGCATCATCTGCGCCTGCGCGGCCATCACCATCTGCGCTTGCATGTAGTTCGGATGCATTCCTTGCGGCCCCATGCCTCTTCCGCCACCACCCGGGTACGACCCCATCGGTATACCTTGTGGCCCGTACGGTACAAACATCGGCGGACCTTGTTGTCCGGGCACGCCGCCTTGGCCTCGGCCGCCCATACCTCTTCCCATCATAAAATTTGGGTTAAAGTTACCAGGGCCTCGTCCTCCACCCATGTTGTTCGGTCCGCCTCCAGGACCCCCTCGGTGCTGATGCTGCTGATGCTGTTGATGCTGCCCATCTTGCGAAGATCGTTGCTGTTGTTGTTGCTGCTGCTGCTGCTGCGGATTATTCGGTTGTTGTTGTCCACCGCCACTCGTCGGAGCTCCACCTCCTTGTTGTTGCGATGATGATGATGACGACGAACCCGATCGCGGTTGCGGTGGTCCCGGCGCGGCGGCGTCCTTTCGCGGCGTCGGCACCTGCGCGGACATCTTTTATATCGAGCAGCGAGAACAAAAAAAAAGAGAAACGTTCGTTTCCCTCGCGCTTCTTCTGCAAACTCGATAAAAGGCGAGAGGAAACGATCGAAAGATGCGCGCGTTGTGCGTGTGCTTCTTCTTCCTTTTTTTTTCAATTTGGGTTTTTCAAAGCCGCCTCGAGAAGATGAGAATTTCTCTCTCTCTCTCTCTCTCGTCTGCGTTTTTGTTGACGCTCTTCTTATCTTCTTCTTCTCGAAGATGAAACGTTCGTCTTCTACCAAAGAGTCTCGCGCGGGCACGGGACAAAGAAGAGAGACCCGAAAGAGAGGGGGAGCGTTTTTGAATAAAGAGTTGAAAGGAAAAAAGGAGAGAGACTTGCTCTCTTTTCTTCCTTTTTTTTTTCTGACGACGACGACTCGGACGACGGACGACGACGACTCGGACGACTTTGCCGAATTTTCCAAACCCTAAACCCTAATTCTCTCTTACACTCTCTTCTCTCCAACAAAACGCGAGACTTTTTTTTGCGAGCGAGACGCTGCTCTTTCCCAAAAACGGGTGTGCGCGTTGCGTTGCGTTGCGTTGCGTGTGCTGCTGCTGCTGCTGGTGCGAGAAAGAAGAATAGAGCGCATCTTTTGAGGCGCCGCGCAGGGCGACGGAGAGAGAGAGAAGAAGAAGAAGAAGAGTTTGTTTTTTACGATGAGAACGCACGTTTCGAATCGAATTTGCGCTCCGCCGGTATCGTCGTCGCGACGAAGATGTGGCGCTTCGTCTTCTTTCCCGGCGGCGGGGTCTTTTTCTTCTCCTCGCAATAATAAATGCAACCATCTCAGAAGACAAAGGCGAATAATACCTCGGCGCGCAGCATCGGCTGCGCCTCCTCCTCATCGAAGCAACAGCGCTGCTGGTGGGCATTGCGACGTGGACGAAGGATACGTCGGCGGTGCCGCCGTGCGCTCGCCGAAACGTCTGACGATACGACTGGGCGATTCAGAAATTACGATCGAAACTGCAAAAGTTGGTTTACAGGCGAACGGCGCGGTCGTCGTCACGGAAGGCGAGACGGTTTTGTATTCCACGGTGTGCGCGGCGCGAGAGCTGAGCGCGGACGGCGGGTTTGTGCCCCTGACGGTGAATTACACGGAGCGATTTTCAGCCGCCGGAAAATTTTCGGGCGGGTTTAAAAAACGCGACGGAACGCTGAAAGAAGGGGAAACGCTGAAATCACGCATCGTGGACCGACCGATACGTCCGCTGATACCGAAAGGTTTTGGGTACGAGACGCAGATTTTGGAGTGGGTTTTGAGCTACGATAACGAGAGAACGACGGACGCGTTGGCGATTTGCGCGGCGAGCGCGGCGTTGGCGGTGTCGGACGTGCCGTTGAAGACTCCGGTGATGGGATGTCGAGTCGGGTATGTGGATGGGAAGTTTATCGCGAATCCTACGAAAGAGGAGATGGAGGCGTCGAGGTTGGATTTAGTCATGGCGGGGACGAAAGAGGCGGTGTTGATGATTGAAGGTTTTGGCGACTTTTTGACGACGGAGGAGATGATTGCCGGGATCGCGTGCGGACAAGAGGAAATCGCGAGAGCCGCGAAAGAGATCGAGGATTGGGCCAGTGAGATTGGAAAGGAGAAAATTGGTGGAGACATGTTGATTCAAACGCCAGAAGGGATCGACGAGAAAGTTGAGGCGTTAGTCGCGGAGGACTTGAAAGAAGCAATGCTGATTCCGATTAAGAAAGAGAGAGGGAAAGCGATTGGCGAGTTGAGGCAAAAAGCCGTGGAAGCGTTGAAGAAAGACGAGAACGGAGAGAATGGGTACGATAGCGCGCAGGTGATCCAAGCGTGTGGAAGAATAGAGTCGTCGGCTTTGCGCGAGACCATTCGAACGAATGGAAGACGCCAGGATGGGAGAAAATTGACGCACATTCGACCGATCGTCGCCGAGTGCGGGGTGTTGCCGAGAACGCACGGGAGCGCGTTGTTCACCAGAGGCGAGACGCAGTGTTATTCCGTCGCGACGTTGGGAGGTAAAGCAGACGGTCAGCGCATAGATGATGCGTTAGAAGATGCCGAAGATAAACGATTCATGTTGCATTACTTCTTTCCGCCGAGCTCTGTTGGTGAATGCGGACGCGTCGGCGGCGCAAATCGACGAGAGATTGGACACGGGAATTTAGCCGAAAGAGCGTTGTTGCCTATTATTCCAAACGACGACGAATTTCCGTTTACGATTAAAATCGAAAGTACGGTGACAGAAAGTAACGGAAGTTCGAGCATGGCGACGGTGTGCGGCGGTTGTTTGGCGTTGCAAGATGCCGGCGTACCGATTAAAAGGTGAGAGAGATTTTTTTATAAGTTTCTTTTTTCTCGTTTTCTTTCTTATTTGGTTGGTTTTTTTTTGTTTTCTCCAAGGCCGTGGTCTTAAGAACGCACTTTTGCTGAATAAGCTGCGCGCTGAAAAGCGTCGCGTGAAGTGATTTTGAGTCATAACCCGGCGACATTGACGTTATCTTGCGGTTACGCATTCGATTATTGAGCGCATAAAAAATACGCAAGTACCTCGGCTTTCGAGTCGATCGCGAACGCGTTTTTGCTCAGCAGTCAACTTGCGCCGTCGCATACATTTTTCGTTTGTTTTCATCCCTGTTTTCCTTTCTCTTCTATTTCTCGAGCAATTGTATTTACTTGACATTAAATTACTTGTTTCCTTTTCAAAATAAAACAGGAAAGTTGCTGGCGTCGCCATGGGATTAATCCTCGGCGATGAGAAGCATCCGGAGGCCATCGTGCTCACGGATATTCTAGGCTCCGAAGACGCTTTAGGTGATATGGACTTCAAATGTGCCGGCGACTCCGACGGTTTTACCGCGTTTCAAATGGACATAAAGGTCGAGGGAATTACCTTGGACGTCATGCGAAACGCGCTCGAGGAGGCCAGACTAGGTATCGTACACGTTTTGGGGGAGATGGAGAAGTCAAACCCGGCGCCGAGAGGCTCGATGGGCGCAAACGCGCCGCAGATTTCAAAAATGTCCGTCAACCCAAAGTTTATCGGAAAAGTCATTGGTAAAGGAGGCGAGACTATTAAAGGCATCATAGAGAAAACGGGCGTGTCGTCCATCGACGTTGACGATGCGGGCAACGTGACCATTACAGGCCCAGGTGGATGTGATATCGACGGCGCTCGAGAAATCATCGAAGGCATTTGCCTCGAGCCGGAAGTCGGTAAGATTTATCGCAACTGCGAAGTTAAGAAAATTTTAGAGTTTGGTTGTTTCGTCGAAATTTTCCCGGGCGTGGATGGTCTGTGTCACATTTCCGAACTTGAAGTTGGACGCGTCGCGAATGTCGTCGACGTTGTCAAAGAAGGCGATAAAATGGATGTGAAACTGTTAGAGATCAACGGGCGAGGACAAATGAAACTTTCGAGACGAGAAGTATTACTCGAGGAAGATCCCGAACTCGCCGGAGACGATAATCAAGAGCGTGGACGACGACCGGCTCCGGAACAAGGAAGCAGAGGTGCGAGAGGGGGGAGAGGAGGAAGAGGCGACCGACGAGGTCCACGTCGCGATAGCGGAGGCTTCGATATGGATGACAATTAAAATTGACGGAAGAAAGAGAGAGAGTGAGAGGTAATAAACAGAAGTAATATGCTTGCTAACAACTAGAGATATCTACTATACAGCTGCTATACAACGTTGAAATAATATTTATACTGTACTTAGAGGCGTGTTGAATGAATCACAAACATCACCCCTGCTCGTCTTTTGCGCGATCGCACACCAAACTCAATCGCCACAACGTCTTTGGTTGCAACTCTGCGACGTCGATGACGATTTCTTCGTCCGCGTCTTCGTCTAAACCGTTCGCGACTTTACAAATTTTGATGGCTTCCTCCTGATACGATTCCGGTAACTCTTGCATCGCCACTCTCAAGGCGACTTTTGCTTCCACTGATTTCGTCATTCTCTCCACGCCAGCTTTGCACGGTTTGCAAAACCAATCGTCGTCGCCTTCTGGGATTTTCTTCATCGGCGGTTTCATGCAAAAAATGTGGAACCCGCAATCGCAGCCGTCGCATAGGAGCATTTTTTCCTCGTCGTCTTTACTCTTGCACACTTTGCACGGAATTTCATCGAGCGTTGCGTTCCATTCCTCCGGATCCATCTCCTCGTCTAAAACGACGCCAGCTTCTTCCTTCTTTTTCGTCTTTTTAGACGCGCTTCTATTTTTCGCCTCTCTCGTTGCTTTTCTCTTTTCCGCCGCCGCCTTGCGTTTCTTTTCTTCCTCGAGTTCTTTTAATCTTTGTTGCTGCTCTTTCTTGGCCTTTTTCAAAGCCACCTCCGCGGCGCGCTCTTTCTTTTTAGCGTCCTGAAGTATCCGTCCAGCCTCATCGAGAGCGTCGGTTTCGTCTTTGTCGAGTTTCTTTTCATCACCACCACTACCGCCACCAGAGTTTCTCTTTTTCTCTTTACGCTTTCGCTCCTCGGCTTCCTCCTTCTCCTCGCGCTCTTTCTTCCGTCTCGCGCGCTCCTCTTCCCACCGCGCTTCTTCCGCTTCACGTTCCGCTTTTTCTTTTGCCTCGGCGGCTTCTCGATCCTCCCGTTCTTTTCTCTCTTGCTCTTCTTTCTCTTTCTGCATCTGCTCTCGTTTCTCGCGTTCTTCCTTCTCTCGCTTTTCTTTTTTAATCTTTTCGTTTTCAACCATGGAGCGATGAAGTGGCGCCAAGATAGAATCGAGGGCGGAACCCGCTCCGGTGGCGGTTCTCGAAACACCCGCGCGCGCTTTCAACGCCGACGCGAGTTCTTGCGCTTCCTTTGCCATGATTTCCGGGAGAATCTTGTTCAAAGAAGGCAGTTCGAGAGATACGCCGCTCATCTTTTGCGCGGGAGAACCGCCGTCTCCTCCTGGAGGGGCCGCAGCGTTCTCGGCCAGAGGCATCGAAACAGTTTCTTGCGCGTCTTCTCTTTTAGCCTCTACTTTACCGTCGCTACTAGTCTTCGTATACTCGAATGACTCTTCGAACATTCGCATGCGCTTCTCTTTTCTATACTTTTGAAATTCGTAAAACCATCTCGTTCTCGCAGCGTTGAGCATACCTAGGGCAGATCCTAGGACGCCTCCTTTCCCAGGGAGCTCGCGCTCGAGAAAGGTTTCTCTTTCTCTCCTCAGCACAGCGGCTGGTTTCACGTTATTTCCGTTATTGCTGTTCTCGCCGTTGTTATTAGCCGCATCTGCGTTCTTCTCTATCGAATTGGATTCGGGTTCAATGTACCCGTTCGGTAAAAATGGGTGGACAGTTAAGACGTGCGGCTGCTCTGTTTCCGCCCACACGTTCGAACGATCGTCGATAATCAAAGAAAGCGCGTGGGGCCATTTATTTGCGTTTCCTTCCCACGCCATCTTGAACGATTTTCGCGCGCCTGCACCTAACCCATACAAAGATACTACGCGTCTTCTCACGTCTCGTTCGTCGATGAGTGAAAAATCTCCATCTAAAATCCGCCACATCTCCATCGCGTACTCCTTTTCCGCTGTCGTGCACACGTACACCTCCGCCAACCTTTTCTTACTCGCGCGATTGATTCCGGACAAGGCTTCTTTTAAACCGTGCGGGCCGAACCATCCCGGACGCACGTGAACCAAAATTGAACTGTTTGGATCGGTCGGGTCGATTCGAGTAAACATGGTGAAACCGTTCAATCCTCCGCGGTATTTCGAGGCTAAACGAACGACCGGTCGTTCAATCATTTTAAGCTCGTTCGGATTGATTCTATCTACAACTAAAGCCTTTTCATTCTTTGCGTTCAAAAGTGTGCCTTGTCGAACCGCATTTCCTTCTCGAAACTCCTTCAACATTCGATGATCCTCCATGAGAAAACGTCTTCGCTGTTCCGACTCTTGCCGTTCTCTTCGATAGTTAGAAAGCTCCTCTCTGGTATTTTCGTCGTTATTGTTGTTGTTGATTGCGCCGCCGCTCAAGGTTGCGATCTTCCCGTCCAGTTCAATCATTTTCCTCCGTTCATTTTCAATCGCTCTCTCTAAAGTGCCTTCCGACGCCGCTTGGAGCAACGTTTCGTCTAAATCTAAAATAACCACAAACTGCGAGTTTTGCAACAAGAGATTCGCCTCGAAGACGGATTTACTCGGAATTTCAAAGCCTAAAAAGTACGACTCGTTCGACGACTGGGACGCCGACGTCGAAGCGTGCTCCTCCTCTTTTTTCTTCTCGTTCTCGTCCTCTTCGTCTTCGTAAAACCCGACGCTTATTTTCTTCTCCCCTTGTGCTACGGCGCCAACTCTCTTCTCCTTTCCTTCCTTCTCCATCCCGAGATCTTTCTTCACCGCGACGATGTGTAACTCGCGTTCGTTTGGCAACACCACCACCGCGGATTTGTTCTTTGTTAACATTTCCTCGTGCAACCGCTTCAACGCTTTCCCATTCACCTCATCGTCATCTTCCACGTTTCGCATCGCCACGCTCGCCCCGTTCGGACACAAAAGCAAAAAAATATCCAGCACGTCGCACGTCACCTTTTCGCCTCTCGTCGGGAACCAGAAGCCAGCGACGAGTAACTCGCTTTCTTTTTTATACACTCGCGAGAAGGATAACTTCTTCTTCTCCTCGTCGTCCGCGTCGTCGTTTTCCTCCTCCTTCGTGCCAGAGAATACGGACGCCCTCGAATCCAGCTCTCGCAGAGACACTTTCATGGAACTCTGGTCGTTCTTCGCGCGTTCCAGATCTTTGAACGCGATCGAAGTCGTGAACGTTCTCGTCGACGACGACGGCGACATGGTTATTAGCGCGCGTATCTTAACGAAAAGAACACTTTAGGGTTTCAATGAGGATCCCCCAAAAACGTTTCTCTCTCTCGGGGCTGAAAAAGCGCCGATGATTGGTGCGCGTGCGTCGCGTACAAAAAAACAACGAAGTGGGAACCAACGCCGTCCCTTATCTTCGCCCTCGCTCTTATCTCTCTCCTTTTAACCACGAAAAAGAGGCAAAATTGTGTGCGTGAAGCGCGCGTTGTTTATGTGTGCTCTCGCGGGTCAAGCAACGAAAAATTTGAGGATTAACAAAACTCAATTTTTGCATCACGAAAAAAAGTTTAGGGTTTCGTAGGGTTTCGGTGATTTTTTTTAAAGGTAACTTCTCTGTTTCTAGAGAGAGAGAGAGAGAGATAACGAAAGGTGGCGCTGCGACGAAGACGATGACAACAACGGCGGCAACGAGACGCGCTTTGTCGCGCTTCAGCTCTCCTTCGTATTCTTCTCTCTCGTCGCCGTTGTCGTCGTCTTTGTCGTCTTCGTTCGTGAGAAGGAGCAGCAGTAAGAGGGGTTCCGTGAAAACTTCGGGAAGATTTTCTGCCGCTCGTAACCGTCTTCTTCGCGCGAACAGCAACGACGATGGCGTCGTCGTCAACGTCGAGCACCAAACCGAGTTTGATGTCTACATTGAAGACACCGACCATTACTCGGTCGTGTACTACGCGAATTATTTCCAGTTTTGCGCGAGAGCGTTCGAGGACGCGCTGAGAAGTTTTCTTCTCTTTGAGAAGAATGCAGAGTACGACGTGTTGTGCACCCACATCGAAGAGGCGAAGTACGTCGCGCCTGCAATACTAGGCGACCGCATCTGCGTGGAGAGCACGATAATCGCGGAGGAAAATGAGGGCGAGAGGAAGAGTTGGATTGTTGAGCACGCGATACGGAAGACGACGACGGACGGAGACGAAGAGGATAAGATGACGTTGTCGTTCACGTGTCGAGTGCGTTACAGTCTTAGTAACGGTGGTAGTAATGGTAGTAGTAGTAGCAGTAGTAGCAGCGGTAGCGAAATAGACAAACACAGAGCGACGAGTATTCGCCTGTACGCGTCGGAATTAAACCATCGCTCGGTGTGGCACGTGGATGTCCTCCGATGGTTCGAACGGAACCGAACGGACCTGATCGGCGGGCCGCGAGCGCTCGAGTCTTTAAAATCCAAAGACGAATGCGTCGTCGTCGTGTCTTCAATCTCAGACGTGCACGTTCTCAGCGACCACATTGAGTCGCTCGAACCGACGACATCTCTCCTCTCTTTCTCCTCGGTGCGGTTTCTCCGAAGAGACGTGCAGTGCGAATTCGACCAGCGCGTCGTCAGTCTCGACGACCCGGAGAAACTTCTAGCTCGCGGTAAAATCACGTGCACGGTTCTGAAAAGAGACAACATGCGCCCGAGATCGAGTCCGGAGAGTTTAAAAGCCAGGTTGATGGGTTAAAATGCATTTTTTTAGTAGCAGTTGGTTTAATAGTATTTAATAGTCGAATAAAACAATAGCATGTAATATATCGTATTATCGTTTGATGTGACATCGCTGTGACGCGAAGACGACGAGTTTCGTCACAAATCATACGCACTTTCTCTCTCTCTTCTCGCTTTCTCTCTCTCTCTCTCTCTCTCTCCGCCACCAAGAAGAAGCCAAAGA
>Ga0181604_10000389_pt1 | contig 40015 bp, 45 predicted proteins | sample 041ome_12_FD_148663 | JGI IMG/M metagenome (GOLD analysis project Ga0181604, IMG submission 148663) | Coastal salt marsh microbial communities from the Groves Creek Marsh, Skidaway Island, Georgia - 041410US metaG (spades assembly) | ecosystem: Environmental > Aquatic > Marine > Intertidal zone...
GGGCGTTGTTTAACTGGATCAGCTTCCTGAACGAGAACATGCTGGCTGTCGGCACCAACGCCAAGATGTATGTGGAGTATCTGGGCATCTACCACGACATTACTCCGCTATCCACCACCCTTACGCTACCCAACAACCCGTTTACCACGGGGGTTTCAACTTATCTGGTGACGGTCACCACCTCCTCGCCCCACAACATCACCGTGGGTACCTACGTCACTTTTGCTGGTGTGTCGGGCGGCGGCGTGGTCAATGGCGTTACGCTTAATGGGAACTTTGAGGTCATCACAACCCCAACCAGCACGTCTTTCACGGTGCTTGGGGCCACCACGGCAACAAGTTCAGGCTCTGGTGGCGGTGCTGCGGTCACGGCTGCGGTGGAGATCACAGCAGGTAACGCTATCTATACGGCGGGTTTGGGCTGGGGTGGCGGTCCGTGGGGCTTTGGCGGTTGGGGTATTGGCTCGACGGTCTCGACCCAGATCCGGTTGTGGTCTATGGACAACGACCAAGAGAACCTACTGTTCAACCCGCGCACGGGGGGCATTTACTATTGGGTCAAGGATACGACCAGCTTTAACCGTGCGGTCACCCTAAACGCCTACGCCGACACACAGGTCAAGGCTACAACCTACGCGTTGTTCGGCAGTGGTGCTACATCCATCACGGTAATTGATCCTAACGGCATTGATACAGGCGCGGTCGTCTCGGGCACTGGCATCCCGGCAGGGACCTACGTCACCACGGCGTATGTGGCAGGCAGCTACACGGTGCCTATCTCTGCGGCAACTACCTCCGCCTCAGGGGTGGGGGATTACACTTTCAGTTTTGCAGGCAAGCACGTCCCCAACAACACGTACCAAGTGCTTACCTCAAGCGTGGGTAACTTCACTATTGCCTTTGGTTCCAACCCATACAGCCCAATCAATTTCACTGAGAACTTTGATGCGCTGTTGATCCGCTGGTCGGATGCCGACAACCCGTTTGAGTGGGTACCTGCCACGACCAATCAGTCCGGTGAACAGCGCCTGTCCTACGGCTCGTACATCATTACGGCGGTAGATACCCGGCAGGAAATTCTGGTCTTCACCGATGCGGCCATTTTCTCCATGCAGTATTTGGGTCCCCCGTATGTGTGGGGTATTAACCTGTTGATGGACAACCTGTCGATCATCTCCCCCAATGCGGCTATCACGGTCAACAACGTGACTTACTGGATGGGCGTGGATAAGTTCTATCAGTACTCGGGCCGTGTGGAGACGCTGCCGTGCAGCCTGCGCCAGTTCGTGTTTGCCAACATCAACACCGATCAGTATGGGCAGGTGGTTTGCGGTACCAATGAAGGGTACAACGAGGTCTGGTGGTTCTACGCCTCAACTAACAGTCTCGTAAATGACACCTACGTCATCTACAACCACCTTGAACGTATCTGGTACTACGGCACTATGAACCGTTACGCGTGGCTGGATTCCTCGCTGCGCCAGTACCCGATGGCCTCGTTCAGTGTGCAGACTTCCTATCTGTCAGCGGCGATCAACAGCAGCGTCACTATCCTGCCGGTGGTCAATGCAGGCTCATACCCCACTACGGGGGTGGTGACCATAGACTTTGAGAAAATCTACTACACAGGGCGTACTTCCTCGTCTCTGACAGGTTGCACTCGGGGTTATGACAGTACGTCGGCAGTCAGCCACATCCAGTACTCAACCCTGACTTACAGCGTACCCAATCAAGTCATGAACCATGAGTACGGTAACGATGACCGTTCGACCTCTACTATCCTGCCGATTGCCTCCTATATTGAGTCCTCGGACTTTGATATTGGGGATGGGGATCACTTTGGCTACGTCTGGCGCATGCTGCCTGACTTCACGTTTGAGAATTCTGGTTCAAACACACCTGCGATAACTATGACGGTCAAGGGGCGGCAGAACTCCGGCAGTAGCTACGCTGCGGCTGATTCTCCCAGTGTGCAGCAGACGGCAACCTATCCGATTGAGCTCTACACCGGTCAGGTTTACACCCGGGTGCGGGGTCGTCAGATGTCGTTTCGCATAGACTCTGCGGATCTGGGCGTGGCGTGGCAGATGGGCTCAATCCGTATTGATATCCGACCGGATGGGCGACGCTGATGGATAACACCAGACCGTCTAAAGCTTCCAACCTTGCCGTTGCCCCGGTCGAGTACCAGCAGCGGTATCAGGACCAGCTTAACAACCAACTGCGCATCTACTTCAACCAAGTCGATGGCAACACTCAGCAGTTGATCCAGACAGCCAACAGCCTGACCGTGATGACGTGGCTTGGAGGGTCGTTCTAATGGCGTTTCAGAACATTATTGGCAACCGTCTGGCACAGGCGGCACTGACCACAGCCTATGTAACGGTGTACACCACCCCCCTGCTGACCCGCACTTATGTGAAGAACATAGATATCTGCAACACCACGGCAGGGGCGTTGAACCTCTACATCTCGCTGGTGCCCAGTGGAGGCACGGCGGGTACGGGGAACGCCCTGTATTACAACTTTTCCGTAGCTGCCAACTCTCGGACGCAGTGGGCGGGAACCCAAATTTTAACCTCTGGCGACCTGATCAGCGTCAAAGCCAGCGGGGCGGGGCTTACAGTGACCATTTCTGGTGGCGAAGCAACGTAAGTGATACCATCGACCGCAATCTTTGACGGGGACTAGCATGACAAACCCATTCCTGCAAGGAATAGCTTCCGGGCTCCACAGTTACGCACAGGGCGGGATCATCCCGGCTCAGTCCGACACCATGCCCAACATGAATGGGTACTACCCCCTGTCGAACATCCAGCGCACCGACGCTGCTTACGACCCCAAGTTGTCTTTTGCCCACCCCTCAGAACTGCTGGGCTCGGGCGATACCAACATCGACCCGTTCACGGGGGAGGAGAAGTTTGACGAGGGTGGAGCAGTGGCGATGTCGTCCCCCACCACGTTTGCCCGTTTCCAGCCCGGTTTTTCGGATGGGCAGAAGATGCTTGATGAGGGTCCTGCGTTTGATCCCTACGGCCCGGGACGCAATCGTGGGCCGGCTGATGATCCGTATGTTCCGTTGGATGTGGAGCCACAGCCTCAGCCTGCTCAACCCGTACCGCAGAATGAGGCTGAGCTCTTTCCGTATCAACAAAATACCGAGCCAGACGATAACGCGTTTTTTAGCCAACCGTGGTTAAAGGGGCAGCCCACTGACACGGGCGAGCCTCAGCCTGCTCAGCCTGCTCAACCCGTTCAAGAACCTCCGCCCACGCCGGTCTCCGGTCCTAGTGGACCTGCTTTTGCGGAAGAATATGATCGTCCCTACTATAACCCGTTTGATGTGGAGCGACAGCCTCAGCCTGCTCAACCCGTTCAGTCTTACTCTCCTCCGTCCTTCCCGCCACAGGAGCGGGGGCCAATTGGTCGTCAGCCGTGGATCAACCCGCCTAATACGTACCATCCCCTGCCTGCATTGCAGCCCCAGACGGGCGGCATCGGGGATTACGTAAATAACCTGAACAAAGAGTTTGCTGCTGCACCCCGATACAAGGACAACGCGGGTATCGACTGGACCAGCGGAGGCGGTAGCTATGTAGGCGGCACGGGGGGTGGTGGCGGTGGCGGTGGCGGTGGGGGAGACGATAGTAACGTACTTAACAAGTATGGCCCCGGGGCGCTCATACTCGGCGGGAAGGTCTACAAAAACTGGCCTGCTATTAAAGCGGGATGGAACAAGCTGACCGGGAAGCCTCCGACTGGTCTAACACCTGAAGAGCAAGCCCTATACGACCAGAACCAGAAGACGCAGACGCCTACGGAGCTTAAAACTGCCCCGACCGTTGCCGGAACGACTGCGCTTGTTGGTAGTCAATTAGAAAATTTGTTTGCTGCTCAACCGAGCGGCAGTGTGGGACTGACTAACCCAGACGGCACACCAATTACCGAGGTTGATGTGCCCGGGGAAGAGCCTCCAACTGACCAACCTGCGGATACCGGACAGACTACCGGTACGGATCTGACTACCGACTTCTCTGGCCTTGATGCTGCGGGTGCCGCCGCTGCTGGTACAGGTATCTCGTCGTTGCTGGGCAGTGCGGGCACTGGCGGTACTACTGGGGTTGGCGCATTTGGTCTTGAAGGTGACGAACTACTAACGGGTACCGACCTTAATGCTGGCACTGGGCAGACTGCTGGTACGGGGCAAGCTGCGTCTACTGGTGGAGCTAACCTTTCCGGTTTGGGTACCGCCGCTGCTACTGGCGCTGGCGCTGCGGGTCTTGCTTCTTTGTTAGGCAGCGGAGCTGGTGCGGGAAGCGCCGTAGGAATATATGGGCTTGGTGGGGAACTTTTAACCGGGTCCGCTTTAGGTGGCGCAGGACTTGGGGCTGGCGCTGCTACTGGCGCTGGGCTTGGTACCGCCGCTGCTACTGGCGCTGGTGCTGGTGCTACTGGCGCTGCTGGCGCTGGCGCTGCTGGTGGATTAGGTGCGGGGCTAACCAGCCTCGCTTCGACTGTTGGGGCTCCTCTCTTTGCGGCATACGTACTTGCAAAAATGATGGGAGTTGGAGAAGCCCCCGCCACAACCGTAAATCCGCTTACCGGTGAGATGATCCTTGCCAATAGCGATGAAGGCAAAGCCCTGCGAGCGGCGCAAGACAGCGACAGTTATAAGGCAAGTGACTTGCCCAGTGGCCCCTACGGTAGCCTTGGGATGAGCCCAGAAGCAGGCTATTACGCCAAGCAGAATCAAATGCGAGATCTGGCAAACCAGATGTCTGCTGCTGGGTACTCTGGCTATGATAAGTATAAGAATGTAAATGTTAACGATCTACCCGCCGCAAAGGCTGCAGGGTCTAATTGGACCCCCGGGGCGGCTCCTGATTACTCGGGCGGCAACATAGCTGATTTCACGCCAGATCAGCTTGAAGTGATGAAGAAATTCTCGCCAGAGTATTACAGGGCGCTTACCAACCCTGCCGCCCGTAGTGCAAACACTGACGCCGAATTGCAAAAGTCTCTTGAAGCCCAGTTGGCTACGGAAGGTCGCAGAGAGGCCCCGATTGACGCCTATGCAGGGGAAGAAGAGTTTGATGATCTGCCTTCTGCTCGACGTGGCAAAGCTGCTGGCGGTCTGGCCTCCCTGCCTGAGTACAAGGCGGGTGGGTTGCTGCACGGTCCCGGCGATGGCATGTCCGACTCCATCCCTGCGGTGATCAAGGGTGAGCAGCCCCAACGGGCGGCGCTCGCTGACGGTGAATTTGTGGTTCCTGCGGACGTAGTTTCACACCTTGGCAATGGCTCGACCAAGGCCGGTTCTGCCCGACTTTATGAGATGATGGACAAGATCCGTCATGCCCGTACGGGCAACTCAAATCAGGGCAAGAAGATCAATCCTCACAAGTTTCTCCCGGTTTAGGGGTACACCATGGCTGATACAGTTACTTCCCAAGGCGACGTTGCTCCGTTTCTACAACCGGCAGCAAGTCAACTACTGACCAATGCGCAAAGGGCTGCGAGCACGCCGTATGCAGGACTCAACGCGTACTACAACGCTACTGGTGGGGCAACCCCGTTTGCCCAAATTAACCCGCTACTTCAGCAGTCTTACACGGACGCTGCCAATCTAGGCCCCGCTGGTGAGTTAAATACCGGCGCTAATATGGCCAGTGCTGCGGGTATTGGCAGTCTGATGGCAGGCCAGAACTACATGGGTATGGCCTCTAACCCCTACGCGGTTCAGCAGTTCATGTCTCCCTACATGCAGAATGTGGTGGATCAGCAGAAGCGTTCGGCCATGCAAGACTACGCCCGTCAAGCGCCCGGCCAGCAAGCTCAAAGCATCCGTATGGGTGGTCGTGGTGGTACCCGTGACGCGCTGATTCAGGCAGAGAACAACCGCAACCTACAGAATTCTTTGCAAGGCATCCAAGCCACCGGTAGCCAGCAGGCATACCAAGGCGCACAGGACATCCTAAAGACGGGTGCGGATGTGGGTTTGCGAGGCTACGGTCAAGGCATCACCGCCGCCAACACTATGGGCCAACTGGGTACCACGCGGTTTGGTCAGCAGAAAGATGCTCTGATGGCCCGCAATACAATGGGCAATGACATCTATGGTAAGGAAGATGCGGTTAACAAAGCCCGTTATGCTGACTTCCAGAACATGTCAAACGATCCAATGAACCGTGCAAAATTCATGTCCGGTATCATTAGTCAAATTCCTATTTCAGCCCGGCAGACTTCTGCGGGGTCTAGCTCCGGTGGGGACTGGGCCTCTGCAATCGGCAGTATTCTGGCCTCTTACTTGGGCAACAAGCCGTAAGGACACGCTATGTTTAACATGCCTACCAGCGGTCCGCTTTCCCCTATTGTGTCCCTTGAGCGCCGCAAGCTAGAGCAACAGGGGATTCCCCCCGGTCAAGAGCAACCGGGTTCTGCGGCCAAAGGCTCTCCGATCAGTGGAGATCTTGCCCAGTTGATCCAGCTTAACCGTATGCTCCAGCAGCAGGGCACAATGCAGCAGCAAGCTAACGCCGCCCCTTCAACCGTGGCACAAGATCTTATGCAGCAGGTTACGCAGCAAAGGGCCCCTCAGATGCAGCAAATGGCCCCCCAACCGGACCCTCGTCAGCAGGGCATTGCTCAGTTACCCCAAGAGGCTGTCGGTAACGGCATGGCCGCAGGTGGCATTGTTGCATTTGATGATGGGGGCTTTGTAGGCGGTCTGCTTGATCCCAACTACGGGCAGGACGACGATAACCCCCTTACAGAAGAATTGCGTAAGAGATCTAACGCAGAAATGGAGGCCAAACGTCAGGCAACATTGAAAGCCATCGCGCAACGTAACGCCGTACCTGATAAAGGTCAGGGGCTGAAAGATCTTGTGTCTACTCTGTCTGCACCTAAAGAAGCGGTGCCGTCCGAGCTTGAAATGGCGCTGTCTAAGGCAAATGTTGAAGCAACAAAGAATCCTGAGTGGTACGCAGCGCAGCGAAAAAAGATGGAAGAAGAGTCTGGCTTAGCGGGTATTTGGAAAAAGCAACAGGAAGAGCAAGAGCGCCTCAAGGCGCAAAACAACCCTGCGGCGCGGAATAAAGCTTTCTGGGATAACCTTTCTGAGCAACTGGCAGGTCAGATTGGCCAACGTGGTGTGCCTTTGTCTTCACGTCTTGCACAGATGGTGGGCGCGTATGGCACTGCACGTTCTGCGACCAACAAAGAAACTAAGAAACTTGAAGCGGAGCTCAACAAAGCTGCTAACGATCTACAAGAGAAGCAGGCCATGTACCGTATGACTGGCACGGCGGCAGACCGTGACGCTGTTGCTAAGGCTCAAAAGGAGCGCGGGGCGCTGGCGCTAGAAGTAGAGAATGCAAAGCGTCTAGAGAAGAAACAACTTGCAGACGAGGCAAGGGAAGATAAGCGTGATAAGCAAACCACCCGCGAGTTGGATCTTCGTGCAGCTAGAGACCAGCGAGAAGCAGACCACCAGCAAAAAATGTTGGATATTACTTCCGGTAAGGAGCCTATATCTCTCGCCAACTCTCTCATGACTAGTTACAACAATGAAGCTAGAGCACTAGTAGATGTTATAAAAGCCCCAGAGACTGATCCTGCGGCAAGGGCAGCGGCCACTGCATCCCTTACTGATGTCCGCAGACGGCTTAATGAAGTGCAACATATATTGAGGCAACGTTTGCCGGGGATAAGTGCAGCGCCAGCGCTTGCTCCGACTGGGGGCAGTTCATTGGTAAGCCCCTCACTTATTGCGGCTGAGAAAAAACGCCGGGGTCTGTAATGGATCTGTCAAAGCTGTCTGACTCTGATCTTCTTGCGCTGGAGGCGGGAGACATCTCTAAGCTATCCGATCAAGGACTGTTAGAGGTTGAGCGTCAACTTGCTCCAGATAAAGAATCTGGTGCAGGCAAAGTCTTTGGCAAACGTGCGGCGCTTTCTGCACTTCCCGGCGTTGGTGGTCTTGCTGGTGCCGAGGCTGGTGCGGTTGCTGGTGCTGCGTTGGGTTCTTTTTTCCCCGGCCCCGGCACAGTTGCTGGCGGGTTTCTTGGCGCTTTGGCAGGCGGTGTGGGCGGCAGTATGCTCACCAGTAAAGCCCAAGAAAAAGCCTTGGAAGCCATGCCCGAGACTCGGGCTGCTCTGGGTGTAGACCCTGAAACTCTTGCAAGGGAAGAAGAGGCCCATGGCACGGCTGCTATGTTGGGTAACCTTGCTGGTCAAGCAGTATCTATGCGGCCAAGTGTAACAACCCTCCGTCAGGCTTTTGGCAAAGGTACAGCTAAAGAAATCGCCGATGCACGGATTATGATGGGTGCTGGCGCGGGTGTGGGCGGGGGTTTGAGTGCTGGGATGCAGCAGTTGGAGAACCCCGGCGCTGACTTAGATTGGGCGGGTATTGCAGAAGGCACGCTTGCTGGCGGACTTTTTACCAAACCTACTAGTCGTGTTGGTGAGCCTGTCAGCAGGGCAGCACGGCGTCTAGCCGGTGAAAAACCGCGTGTTGTAACGCCTATTGAAGAGCCCCCACCTGCGGAAGAGTCTGTTGTACGTCCTCCGCTTGAGGGTGAAGCAACGCCTCCTCCATCCGCTGAACAACGCCCCGGACCGTCTAACCCAATTGCGGACTTGATCCGTGGCGAGTTATCTCCCGTTGAAAGAGCAGCGGCAGGGGTAGAAGAGCCGCCTGTCCCTCCGACTTACGAGGAGGAAGGGGTCCCCTCATGGTATGAGGGCGCGACTGAAGCTCCGCCTACTGAAGCTGTACCGACTGAAGCCCCGCCTACTGAAGCTGTACCGACTGAAGCCCCGCCTACTGAAGTTGCTCCAACTACAGTTGCTCCGGTTGACCCTAAAGAAGCCGCGCAATTGTCGGCTGATATGGCAGAGCGTACAAAGGAGGAGACTCGGCGTAGCAAGTTAAACCGGATGGGTTTCCCTTCAACTGAACAAGAGCATACACCCGCTCTAGCAGCGTTAGTAGAAGGTAAGTTTGTAGTAGCGGAAGGATTTGGTAAATTTCGCAGTACCCCTGCTGAAACCATATTTCATATCTTTGATACAAAAGATGAAGCACTGGCCGCTGCGGGTCGACTGACGCGTAAAACAGCAGAAGCCCCTTCCTACGTTGACATTATTCAACCTGACGGAAAAATTACCAAACTAGATCGAGTACGTGGGAGACAGTACCGAGAGACACGCGCCCGAGTGGGTCGTGCTGTTGAAGAAGCTTTGGTCAAGACTGAGACTCAACGGATCAAAAATGAGTTTGGTACATACCCTGAGAACTTCGCCAAGCTCCCCCGTGCTAAGCAGCTTGAAGCGTTTGACCTTATAGGTAAAGATTTTGACCCTGAGAACCTTGCTCAGCAAGATACAGTTGCCGGGAAGCTTGAGGAACTTGGGCTAAACGACCGAGATACTGAGTGGCTGTTCGCCAAAGCTGAAGAACAAAGGGCAGCAGGGACGCGAGAAACCCCTGTCGCTGATATCCCCACGATTGAAGAAGGGGTGGCTGGGTATGAAACTTCTGCTGACTTTGAACAGAACACCCCCCTGCGGGCATCAACTGATCGAGAGATTGATGTACGCGGTACTACGCCTGAAGAACGTGTCGCACCTACCGAAGCTCCGCGCACTGCTAAAGATTTTGTAGATTCTTACGGCAGGGGTGAGTCGTCATTTGATGAAATGGTTGTGGGGCTAAACGAACGAGGGCTCAAGAACCGTCTCTTAGATCAAGTATTGGAATTTGATCCTCGCAACGGCCATAACTTTTCTGCAAAAACTAATGCTGAGCGAGTTTGGAAGACACTGGAGCCCTACTACAAAGAAGGCGCGGCTACGCCTGAAGCTCCGGGGGCCAAGACGCAACCCAAGATCACGTTCAAGCCAAAGAAAAACGCACCGGATAACTTGGCAGAGGCCCCTCAAAAGTCCGCTGCTGGTCCTCGGCATACAGTTGAAACAGTTCTTCCTGACCTGAAGAAGACGTTTGGCATCCACACTGATCGGCTGTTTAAGAGCGGTTTTCTTGAAGTAGTCTCTACTCATGCAGACCTGCCTGAGGATATTCGTAACGTCACAACCCCCACGTCTCGCGCCGTATACAGCCCTACAGCTAACAAAGTTTATTTTGTTGCGAAGAACATTCCTGTTGGCTACAACCTCAAGGGGTTGATGGCTCATGAAGTGGGTGTTCATGCCGGTATGGAGACCATGCTTGGCACGCCAACCTTTGAGAAGTTGATCAAAGAAGTTGCCGAACGTGCTGCCAAGGGTGAGAAACCTTTTAAAGAAGCTCATGACCGAGTGCCGTACAACACTCCGGGACAGAATGTTGATGAAGAGCGTCTGGCCTATGTCATCAGCAACTATAAAGATTTACCGTTTGTAAAGCGGATCTACTCGCAGTTGCGTCAGTGGCTGTACCGCAAGATGGGCGGCAATTTTGTCACGCTCACCAACGATGACCTCAATGCGATGGCGCTGGCTTCCCTCAAACGCGTGTCTGACCTTGCCGAGTCTGGTCGTACGGGGGAACTTCGTCGTGATGCAGCGCTGGCTGCGCGTAAAGAACGCTTCATGGGTGAGGAAGCATCGCGTATAGACAAAGCCAACGAGGCCCTTGCGGAAGACGAACCTCCAAAGTCTGACGCTGAAAAGAACGCTGAAGACCAGAACAGGTTTGTGCGTGAAGAGCGTAGAAAACTCAACCGTAGTACTGTCAAGGGCCGGTTAAAAAACTGGTGGGAAGACACCAAAGACCGTCCGTACGAGACGCAGGTTCGACTTTTCCAAGACTCTCGCCGTAAGTTGCTCACTAGTGCACGTGCTTTGCGGGCAATCGGTAAGATAAAGAAAGATGAGATGGACCTCTATGATTATTCTACAGCCACGCCCAGCAAAGTAGAGGCTGCACGAACCGCACCAAAACAGCAGAATCTTTCAGATGCCATTGCAGACTACATGGCGCGTACAAGCAAAAAGGCTGAAGAAGTTCTGGCAGAGTTCAATCGCTGGATGCACGGTCTGACTGAACCTGACCTGCGCAAGTGGTTATATACGCGCTATGTCCCGTTGAGCGAGAAGCCAATGCGCGGCGCAAATGGCAAGATGATCTCACCGGCTGAAGCTCGTGAAGCGATGGTCAAAGCCTACGAGACCGTTGAGAATCTTACTGCGCCTGACGCCAAGCAAAAACACGGCTACAACGCGGATGACATCCGTAACTATCTTGACTATTTGGCTAAGAACTTTGCTGAGCCTAACGGGTTCACCCCTGAAGATGCGCCGCCCGGCATTTTGTCGTTCAGGCCAGATAGGGGTATCACGGATATCAACCACCCGGCATATGACTTGACTGGTGTTTCGCAAGAGGCCGCTGCACGGTGGCGTGCTGAGCTCCAAGAGCGGCTTGCAAGTGAAGATGGCCCGGCAATTCAAAACGTACTGGATGCGGAGAAAGCGCTGCGCGAAGAGATTGTTAGACTTGAGAAACTCAACGGGCACTGGGGTGCCCATGTAGACAATGCGATTGCAGTCATGCGACGCGGCAACTACTACACGCTCAAGGGCGACTCAAACAAATACAACTACGACATCATGAGCGGTACGCGCCTGCAAGGTGCGCTGGGCCGTGTTCAAGCCGAGATGGGTGGGCGCAGTTCAATGTCTGACAACCCTCTGACGCAGACCCTTGCCGATAGCAACGTGGCGCTGAGTCGTTTGGACAAGAAAGGATTCTTAGATGAGTTGTACAGGTACGCCAAGGAAGGGTTACTGAAAGATCCGGATGGGGACAACAAGAGAGTTCTAAAAGTACTAGATCCCATTAAAGTTGGGGAGCGCAAAAACTATGAACTGCCGGAGGGTGTCTCCCCCGAAAGCGTGGTTTTGCGCCCCAATGATAAGGGTGGGTACGATGTCATTCAGATTCTGAACAAAGACTGGCTTGAGCCCATCAAGGGTATTGTCACAAAGCAAAGTCTAGGAATGGAGCTGCTCGGCAAATTCACCCAGTTTGGTGCTTCGCAGGTTACGCGTTTTAGTATACCGTTTGCTGTCCCCAATTCTTTCCGTGACCTTGCTACCAACACAAGCACAGTCTCTAGTGAGTACGGGTTCAAGACCGGCGCTAAAGTTGCTTTGCGGTTCTTCTCGCAAGCAGCCAAGGGTTCAGCGTTTAAAGCCGCCAAAGTTGCCCACTTGTTTGCAAAAAATGACATTGCCGAGATTGAACGTCTTGCGGCTAAAGACGACTTTGTAAAAAACTTGTATACCTTGATGAAAGAAGGTGGCGTGACGGCTTACAACACGGCCTTCAGTAATGAAACTGCTACGCGCCAGCTTGTAGACACGTTGAAAAAGAAAGGCCCGATAAGTTCTTCGTTAAAGAGCCTTGAGCAGCTTGCTGACGTGTGGAACAACGCGTTTGAGTACATGAATCGTGAAGCCGCCTTTGACACGCTCCACCAAGAGTTTGGTGAAAAAGGTGTGACTCGTGCTGCCAATGAAACTAAAAATTTGTTCAACCCAGAGCTCAGCGGTATCCACACAAAATCTTTGAACTCATGGTTTGCCTTCCTCCGTGCTTCGGCAACGGGTGCTGTGCGGCAAATTGACTCTATCTTAGTGCCGTTGACAATGGACGCCGATACGTGGATTCGCAACACCTACGGCACTAAGTACCAACGCAATACTAAAGCTTCTGTAGACAAAATTCTTAAACCAGATGAACTTAAAAAAGCCCGGGAGTACTGGAATTTCCGGCGTAAGAACGCATATTTGCTATCCATAGCTTCGCTCGGGTTTGGTATGGCTGTTCAGCAGATGGCCAAGGCTGTCGCAGGTAACAATGAGAAGGGCGAGAACAAAGTAAGCAAAGATAATTACTCGCTGTGGACTCGCAGCCTCCGTGTCCCGACAACTATACTTGGGCCTTACGAAAAGTCGCTGGGTGAAAATGTTGACTTCATCAACGTCCCATGGGGCTACGGTGCGGGGTCATTTGCCGCGATGGGTGCGCAGATTGCTGCGATGGCAAGTGGAGATGTCAAACCTGTGGAAGCTGCCCGTAACATGGCCGGTGTTGCCAAAGATTCTTTTTTGCCAATCCCCATAGAAAACTTTGAGCTGTTCAACCGCAATCCTGTCGGCGGCGTGATAGCGTCAGCGGCACCTTCTCCACTTAGGCCCGTACTGTACTTTGCATGGAACGCAGATACATTTGGTCGCCAGATCCTCAGCACTCGTCAGGGTAGATATGCCCAGTCCTACTCGGGCGGCGACTACGTACCTGAAGATTTCAAGTGGCTGGCCAAGCAACTGTATGATCAGTCAGAGGGTAAGGTAGACATTTCACCGCAGTCGTTGCAGTTCTTTGCCAACAACTATGTATCAGGTATTGCAACAGCTACGCACGCTATCACCGGCACTGCGCAGACCTTCATGGGGCAGAAAGACTACGACCTTAAGACTGATTTACCGATCTTCGGTAGTCTTTTGGGGCGTGCAGCGGATGCTGATGCACGGCAGTACAGCGACACTAGTACTGGGATCCAAAAGATTAAGACCCGGTTGTCTACGCTGAGGAACACCAACAATCAGGCGGCGTACAGCAAGTTTGTTGCAGAAAACCCGACGGCTCCCATGCTGGTCAAACAGTATGACGTGTTGACTAACCGGATTAACAAGTACAACAGGATGCTCAATGACATCCGGGCATCAGACATGACGCCCAAGCAGCGTAAAGATCGCGTAGAAGAGCTGCGAAATATGCGCAGCCTTTATATGAAACAGTTAAACGATTCTTACGAGTTGTACAAAGAAGGGTCTTAAAGTTTCCAAACCCGTACACCAAGGAGCCCATCCTTGGTGGCGGGGTACACCCGCACTTTTACTTTGGCGCTACGGGCCAATTGAACTACTACATAGACCATAAACGCGGGTCTTAGCGTAGGAAGGAAGAAGCTCTCTCCCGGTGACATCCAGTCAAACGGGAGAATGAACTCAGGTTCCTCATTCACTGAGGGGGTCTGTGACATCCTTCACATCCATCTTAAACCAGTAGCAGTTGACCGGGCCCACGTCTGACGCTTTCTGCCAGTACGCACCTAAACGCTTCTTCTTGTTGTCGTGGATCAGCACCCCGGCTTCGCGCAAATTGTGCTCAAACTGAGATACGTTGATCTTGCGCTTGGGGTCCGACAAGTACCTCTGCAACGCCACGCGGTTGACGTAGACAATCCCTGTGTCGATCTCCTTACGCCCGATGAACTCCTTGAAGTAGACCGGTGCGTCTATCACATCCTTGCCGTCTACCTTGAGGAACAGACCGATGTTCTCGTTCATGAACGTGTTGAGCATCTCAATGTAGTCTACGTTCTGGTTACCCACCTTATCGCGGTCATAGATCATGTCATCAAGGATGATTTTGTATACCCGGTTTATGTCTATGTTGATGATCCCGGCCCTAATAGCAATGTCACCCCCAGCAAAGCTAGACGCAATGAAACTGCGATAGAACCGGTACCGAGTGTGCTTGCCGTAGGACGCGTCAAACCGCTTGCCCCAGTACTCCACAAGTTCTGCAACTTGATCCAGCCCAAGCTCGTAGATTGCCTTGAGGTACTCAACTCCTGCATACCCGTAGTTTTTGTTGAACGGGTTGATGATGCGGGGGGCTTCGTCCGGGTTGCTCACAAACACCTCTGGCTTACGAAACATAAACTGGATGAAGCGAGCGTACTCACCTTCTGGGTTGGCCTTGTTGACCTTGAGCAGCATGTTGAGATCTGAGTTGGAGTTCATCATGCAGATCAGCTTGGCCTGATTCTCGATATCACGTTCAGCGTTATGACTGCTGTACATGCGGATCTTGCCCTTGCCGGTGGACACCATGAAGATAAAGTTTGATAGGGTCTCTGGCAGGATGTTGTGTACCTCATCCACCCCCATAAGGATGTTCTTAAGCGTCAAGTAGCGTTGAACCAGCGCATTCTGCGTCGCGCCGCGTTCTTGCGGAGCCAGCAACTGAGGATCACCCCAGACACTTAAACCGGAGTACAACGTGCCGGACTTGCCAGCGCCCGACTCACCCGTGAAACAAACTGTAACGCCCGGCGTGTTGGTGAACTCCATCAAAGGAGAGCCAAAGCCCGTAAAGAGCCCAAGGGCTATGTGCTCCATGCCCTCACCGTTAAGTGCATTTGCCGATTCCTGCCACTTCTCGTAAGAGCCTACGGGGTTGAGAAGTGCGGCAAGCTTCTTAATCGACATCGCAGCGGCTGTCCTGCGAACTTCTCCATCATAGGTAACTTCACGGTTGCCCATGACAAACGACATCTTGTCATCCGTCCATCCCATCTGAGTCTGCATGACATCAGCAGATTGAATCCCCTTGAGGTACTCATTCCAACGCAGAGTGTAATCAGCCATACGGTTCACCATTGTTGGATTAGGAGATGCCGGTGTGAGGTCGTGCATGGCCAAGGTCTCGCGGAACTTGTCGTTACCAGCAATGTGCTTGACCGGCAGGTAAAACTCACGCTCGGGGTCTTTGGCAAGTAGAGCTCGCATAACCAGCATTGCCCCATCCTGCTTACCGTACATACGCGCTACGGGGTAAAAGATGTTGCGACAAATAAGATAGGGATCGCCTTGGACCCACTTGCCGTTCTTGGCTATCTCCGGTGGCGGCGTAAACCAAATACCCCCTTCACTCCAAGAGTATGGGGCAACTTGATCCGGCAGTTCGGGCATATCACTGGGCATCTTCTCAGGGGGCAACGTCTTGACCCGTCGTCCTAGTGCCAGCGGAGAACCAATGCTGCCCTTGTACGGGCAGTCACCACATCCTGCTGGAAAGATCCCCTCAATGATGGAACACTTTTGTGGGCCAGAAACCTTTTGCGTCTCCTTGGCCTTGGCAATAGTGTCATTTGAATTGTAGTCTGGATGGCCCTTGGAGAACTCATGGATGGCCTGCTCGCCATCTACGCAGCGCACTGCGATGGACAACCCCCAGAACCACTCGTTGTAGTTCTGTTTTTCTGGTTCTTCCAACAGACGTTTGATCTGAGCACAGCCACGATCCGATAGGCTCTTCTCTACGATGTCCGCGTAATGTGACTCGATGTCGTCATAGGCTTTCTTGCCCACGGCTGCGGTGGACTCATCCAACCCGCGCTCCACCGTAGCCAAGATCTGCGCTACAGGCGTCTCAACCACCGTCGTTACTGGCGCAGTGTACGCAACGCCGTACAGTACAGCTTTGATCTGCTCCAGATTGTGCTGCACAATCTCCTCACTAATCATGTGAGTTGGGCTAGGCGGGGCAGTCTTAAAGTTGAATGTGTCAGGGCAGCGCATCAAACGGGACGCATCAGCGGTAACCACCGCATCAATCTTCAGCCCGTTGCTGATGCAGAACTGTTTAAACTTCTCGGCCAGCGGACGCCATTCGTCTACGCTAATGTCTTTATCCAAGATCCAGTACGCCTGAATCCCGGTGCCTGAGTTTACAAGCGTGGGGTACGGCAGCGTTGTACTACTAATGACTTGATCAAGATGTTCCAGCGCAGCTTCCTGCGTGGGGTATTCTTTTTCTTCCCCAACATCCAAATCTACAAAGAATGACTTCGCTTGTAGTGCGTATTTTGCTTGCCGACTGAACCCACTAAAGCTGTTAGGGGACACATAGACATCCCCTTCTTCGGCATTGAAAGCCTCTGTTAGCTGAAGCAACTCGTCAAGATTCTCTGCAAACCTGCTCTTCATTGCGCCGTTATGTAAGACGGCTGCGCAGTAGATGCCTGTTGAGGGCATCAACTTTTCGTAGAATTCTTTTTTCATAAGTCCTCAGAAAAATACGGCGGGGAGCTACCCCGCCGACATCTCAACGCATCGAGATAAACCTACACCGTCACTCCCCAAGAGGACAGCATGTAGTTCTTGGCATCCTTGGACCCCTTTGCTGGTAGCGAACCTGCTGCCATGTCTTTGGATACAAGGTCTATGAATATCTCGACGATCTTGCGCTTCTTCTCGCTTACGCCGCTTCCACGGAACCAGCTATAGACGGTCATGCGTGAGCACTCTAACACTACCGCTACATACGCGGCGGGAAGGTTAGCCTCTACACACAACCGTCCAAGCTGTACACCAAGACTAGTCGGGTCTGCAACCATGAGCTCATTCAAGAACTTGGTGCTGTAGTTCCTTGGCATACGGATTCCTTACTTCTTCTTGCCCCACTTCTTGAGCAAGTCGTTAGGAGCGACCGACTCAGTAGAAGTGCCACTCTTAACTTCAGGCTCAGCAATGTGCTCGACAACTTGCGTATCAGTCTCATCGGACTGGAACACATTCATGCGGACAGCATTCTCAGCGGCGGTAGACTTGCCCTGCTGGATAACGGCCTGCACATCGTCACCGTCTACTGCGGAAATCGGCTGGAACAACAAGCGCGGAACCGGAGCCTTCATGTCAAACGACATACGAGTCACAACCCGACCTGCGCTGATGTTGTTACTAGCCAGCATCTGAATGTACGGCTTGAACGGCCAGCGGCCATTCTCTTCCTCACCAAAGCAAGAAGTCGGGGGCAGCACAAGCTGCATAACATCGCCGCCAAGATCCTTCGGCAGTACGACAGCCGTGCGCCACGACAGGCGGCATGCAGTGCCCTTACCGCCGTTACCAGAACCCTTCACGCTGTTCGGACATGCGTTACAGCTAGAGGCGCACGGCGACTTGACCTCTGAGTCAGGGGTCTTGCCATCGCTTGACCAGCAAGCGGGAGAGACTTTAGCGCCTTCAACGTACGTCTGTGAATAGAAGGTACGCGCAGCGTTGTGGGCCATCTTCACAAAGACAACCTCCATGTGCCGGTCTTCGTTCACGGCTACTTCCTTGCCGCCAACGTACTTACGGAACACACCGCCCTTGATGGAGATGCGCTTGCTACCACCTAACCCAGACCCTGCAACTGCGCGGGTATCATCATCCAGACCAGTCTGAATGGCGGGAAGCTGGCTCTTGATCGACAGAATAATATCGTTGCTCATTTTATCTACTCACTTAGAAGGTTTGCGGACAGTAATACCAAACTCGCGCATGACGTTCACACCCGGGGGCAGCCCATCAGCTTGGTTCGGCTCATAAAATTCTTTGAAGTTGCCCTGATGGATACGCTTCTCAAGCAACTGCGGTGCGTCATGCTCCGCAATGAACTTATAAAAGTTGTCCCAGTCAGTGCAATAGAAACGCTCTTTCAGGTTGCGGATCACCGTACCCGTTGAAGTATTTATGCTGTTGGCTCCAATCGCCGTGCATGCTTCAAGCAGTTGCGCTTCAAACTGCTTAAGCTCCTCCTTCAACTCTCCGTCTATTGCCTCATAGTCACGCAACAAGTCGTCACGCTTGCTACGCACTTCAATGTACTTAGCCACAATGTGACTAATCTCCAGATCGTTTGACTGCTCTACTCCGCTCATACGTTTTCCATCTCCTGTTTGTACAGATCTACTAATTTACCGTGTCTATTCACCTTGTCTCCCAGCATGTCGTAGACACGCCGCTCAACGTCGCTGCCTTGCAGATGCACCACCGTCATGTTGTGCTTCTGCCCGACTCTTTCAATACGTCCAATGCACTGCAAGTAAGTCTCAACACTCATCACAGGCGACCAGAACACGATGGTATCTGCGGCAGTTAGCGTCACACCGTGTGATGCTGCTTGAGGCTGGATGACCAAGACTCTTGGGTCTGTTTGTGTCTGGAAGCGGTCGATGATCTGTGCGCGTTCACGCGCTGTTACGTCACCGTTGATGATCTCCGTGGTATACCCCGAGTCAATCAAGTACTTGTTGACAATCTCGATTGTATGCCGATAGGGGACGAATACTAGTACTTTGTTGGACGTTTCGTCAAGTACTTCGCCCAGCGCATCAAGCCGCGGCTTGATGTCAAAGTTCACCACTCCACGCTTGTCTGTGTACACCGCACCACCGGATATCTGCAACAGCTTGTTCAGAACCGCCGCAGCGTTCACAGCGGAGACCTGCTCGCCAGAGGCTTCAATCAAGCTCTCAAGTTTAAGTTCCTTGTAGTACTTCTGCGCTTGTATTGACAGCGGGACAACTCTTGTCTGGTACACAAGTTCTGGGAGATCCAAACATTCTTTCTTAGCAAACCTAATCGCTGGCTGTAAGGCTGAGAAAACTTTATCTCGTGCGTCTTTGCGCGGGATCCATTTGAAGCGCGTCAGTTGCAGCATGACTTGATCTTTCCATGCGGTAGCAAACCGAGGCACTCTGGCCGGTGACACTAGTCGTGCAAGTCCATACGCATCTTCAGGCGATTGACTGGCGGGTGTGCCAGTCATCATCCACAACCATGTCTGCGGGGTAATCAGTTTAGCCAGCGTCTTCCAGCGTTTTGTGCTGGCAGACTTGTACGCGTTGGCCTCATCCACGATGATCAGATCAAAGCCGCCTTTGACGATGGCTTCTTGTATGATGTTCACACCATCATAGTTGATGATTACAAACTCATAACCCTGATCAATAATCTTGTGCCGCTTGGAGCTGGACCCGTGTGCTACACCACATGTGCGGTGCATAGCTGTCTTAAAGATGTCTGACTGCCAAGCCGAGTACATGATCGACAGGGGACAGACAACCAACACCCTATGCACCAGCCCTAGCTGCATCAAGTAGTCCGCAGCCCAGATCGCCGCAGAAGTCTTGCCGGTTCCTGCTTCGTTGAAACAGAATGCTCGTGGCCGCAGACTTAAGAACGCCGCTGTAGTGCGTTGGTGGTCAAACGGGGAGAAGATCCCCGGCCAATTGTAGTCCCGCACAATAGGCGCAGGGACTTCAGGAAAGCCTTGTGTGGGGCGCGTGTCATCCAGCACTTTGGCCAGACGCTGTGACTCATGCTGCCCCCAGTAGAACGCGATCTCTTTTGTATCGCCCTTGTCTGATAGGACTTCACTGTTTTCTAACTGATCGACTATGGTATCTGCCATTCGGCAAGGTAACGTCACCTTGACGATGGAGTTCTCTACTACTTCCATTGAAACCTCTATACTGAATAAAACCCCTTACGGGGGTGAGTCGGCTTGCACTGGGCCCAGAGGAACCACGCTAGGACGTGGTAAAAGAAACCCATACAAACTGGCGCGGTTCACGGGATATGAGAACCGTGTTTGTCCTCCACTCACGCCTTACGAGGACTACTTCATCGACCCGTCCGAGTTGCGACGGAACGATCTGTTCTTAGACGGGGCCTCCAGACGGACCCCCTCTGCATTGCTGCCACCCTTGGACAGCGCCTTGACGTGGGCAACGTCCTTGCCCTTGCGAGACACACCCTTGGCATCGAGTTTGCGTCGGGCGCGTTGGCGCTCCATACGGTCTTCGTGCTCTCCACGGCTCTTCTGCTTCTCATACTCATGCTTGTAAGGTCGTGCAGACTTGGTATACGGCATGGTCATTTCTCCGAGTAAAAATTACATGTTTTGACAGGGCACCAGCCACACAGTTTAGTGGGATTTGGAGACCAGTTACCCGTGTCAAATGACATTTGTAGACGTTGTATATCTGGAAGGAACGCGTGCCAGTAGCTGTCTGTATCCTTCCGGTTGTAAGTTTCTGGGACAAAACTGTTGTGTACTACAAACAATAACCCACCGTTTACAGTTGTCACCCCGGGGAAGATGGCGAATGTCATCAGAGCCATAAGTTTCAATTGCTTCGGGTCAGGGTACCTATTGGAGCCTGTCTTGTAGTCCACGATAAACGCTGTGTCGCCATCCACAATCAGCAAGTCCGCGATGCCGCGAACCCAGTAGTCTTTGGAGTAGAAGTCGCACGGCGACTTGCCCTCGGTCAGTGCCATCTTGTACTCAAAGTACTTCTCGCCGGGGATCTCCATGAGCGTGTCCACAAGGGCCTGAAACCGTTTGTAGTTGGCTGGGAGTTCCACCTCGTCTCGCGTGTAGTCCTCCAATGCCTTGTGAACGTCCGTCCCGTACTGCATCTGTTTAGATACTTGGGTCTGGAAGTTCTGCAATACTTTGACCTCGTGGTACTGCTTGGGACAGTTGACGTATTGCTTCAAGCCACTGAAAGACCACTTGATCAAGTCAACACTCCCCGTATGACCGCCCGTATTTGGCTTCGCAGGCGACGGGAAGACCCAGTGCCCAACTAGGAGGAGTAGACATAGTTTCCGTTACAAATGCAAGGGCTTCCGTTAACTCCGCTTTTTTAACCACCGGCACAGCGGCATCATGCACCGTCAAAGCTATGGGGTAACGCTCATGTATTTTGAGCATCTGCTCCCCCACCACAATCCGAGCCAACCCCTGCACTACGTTCTCTACGACAGCGCCGCCCCAAAGGTTTATGTCTCCTTTACGAGATGTGTAGATCTTGGAGAGCCTGTCTTTTTCTTGTTTGGTCCGTAACCCCGGGTATCGTATATACAAACCATTAGGCAGCTTGATACCCGTGCGGTCTACGGTCAGGCACTTATGTTTACCCAGATGGATAAAGTCTGTTGGGTTGCCCTCATTGTCTAACGGCCAGTCTATCAAGTCATCCAACACACGATCTGCGGCTCTCCACAACGCAACGATCTTGTCATTGCTCTCCCGCCATGAGTTGACCAACTCGACGCACTTATCCTCAGTCAAGTCAGCGCCGCCTAGCGCCAAGGTACGTTGTAGCTTTATAGCCCCTGTGCCGTACCCAAGTCCAAGCCGCATGGTCTTGCCAACGAACCGCTCCATGACATCGGCCTTGGTGATTACGCGGCCAAACGCTTTGGTAGCGTCCTCGCAGTAGATGTCACGCTTTTCGGCAAAGGCTTTCACCACTTCGTCCTGTCCAGCCAGCCACGCAAGCACACGGGCCTCGATCTGACTTGAGTCACAGTTGATGATGTAATGCCCATCAGGCGCGACGATAGAATTCTTCAGAGACTTCTTGGCTTTGTCACGGCTTGGTAAGTTCTGAAAGTTAACCGAATCAAGTCCAGACCAGCGGCCAGTATGAGCGCCGTAATACTTAAGAGGGACAGGCAGATACCCGCGATTCCTAGCGCCAATATCAATAAAACGCTCAATACGAGACTCTTCAATGGTGCTCTTGGTTCCAAGCCTGACACGGCACAGCTCCTGTACGAATACATCTGGATGCTCCTGTAACTCTATGAACCCTTGGTCTGTCTTGGCAAAGGCAAAGGTTGTCTTGCCTGTTGTGGGACTGACTTTCTCGGGAGGCGTTACGCCTTGGCGTCTCAACAATTCTGCAAATTTAGGATTGCTGGACAGCTTGCTACGGACTTCCTCTTCGGTGTTGGCCCCGATGCCGGTCATCAATCCACGCAACCAACTGGACTGTTCGTTGCGTACAGCCTCCAAACGATCCAGCAGTACAGCATCGTCCACCATGAGCGTTGGCTCGGTGTACATCCGCAGGGTCATGTCGATCAGCTTCATCTCGTCTTCTGCCATTGTGCAAGATAAAATGTCAAATAGCTTATAGGTCAGATCAGCGTCGTTCTTGCAATACTCGCCGTACCTGTGAAACTCTTGAGCCGTGAAGTCTGCGCAGCGTTTACCCAGCGCGTTGATAACTTCATCGCCCTTCTCTCCAATCTCATATTGCTCAGCCAGCTTCTTGAGACTGCCACCAGCATCTACGCCATGGATAGCACGAGCCATACACAATGTATCAAGCCAGAACCCCGGCTTGACCCCGTACTTCCACGCAAGGATGGCGCCATCGAATAGTGTGTTGTGGCAGAGGATGGCGTGTTCAGACCAATCAAACAGCGCCAGCACGTTATCTATACCATCCGTGTACCACTGCGCCGGATCATCATCAACCTTGATCCCCATGCCGATCACTTCAAAGCGCGGGTCGTTGATGTACTCCTCAGTGGTCATCTTCGACAGGGAGTAGTCCTTGTCATAGTAGGTCTCAAAGTCGATGGTGATGATGCTCACTACTTCTCTCCAAAATAACTAGGCTTCTTCAACTGACTCAACTCATGCTCCAACTCGCGCACACGGTCACGCAGCTTGTTGACCTCGCGCCACAACTCGGCTTTGCTGGGGCTGCTATCGTAGATCATGATGTCATCGTCGTCGTCGTTTTTAATGTCCATCACTCCACCCCTTTGGTGCATCTGCATCGGTTAATGAGAATTGGATCTCGTTCCTACCACCGGGTAACGTCACGGTCTGAAAGCCTACGGTCTTGAACTGCCAGCCTGACTCTTGCGGGATGCTTAGCTCTTTGCGCAGCATCTGCAACTCAAGATCCACAGGACGGCCTTCATCTATCGCATTGACTAGGGCTTGTGCAGCCTCTACCAGTTTGTTCATTGCGTACTCCTCGCTTTAAGCCGCAGTCGTTTGCGGCAGGATATGATTGAACTTCTTGTACGTTTGAGCAGCCTACGCAGCAGCTTGCTATCGCCTCGCGCACAGTACTGCATCACCAGCTTGATTTCGTTAGTCTTCCAAGGGCGTACTGGGCCTCTCACACTTTCTCCAACTCGTGCGCATCCCAATGCTTCCATCCACGCAGCGGCTCAGTCAGGACCACGCAATTCTCCCAGTGTTCTTTTGGGTTAAGTTCCTGCACGGTTGTCACCGTCTTAAAGCCCTTCACCCGCACTCTGTCTCCACTGGACAGGTTATGCGTGATCTTTGATCTGTCGTAACTCATGACTTCACTCCCTCCAAGCCCTCGTCCTCAAAGATCTCCGTCAGGTGGAACAGAGCCTTACGCCTAGTCTCTTTGTCTGTGGGATTCAGCAGCAGGGCACGGATATGATCGAGCATCATGCGCCGCTCAAAGTCCCACTCGTTAGGTGTTGTTGGTTTGCGGATCATCTTCCTTTACCTCCAAAGGCCACAGGAATGCTGGAGTTTTCTCGCCCATGTATGCGCCGATGATGTTGTAATTAAAGAACTCGTATGCCTCTTCTTCTGTCATGCCTCCATCCGTCAGGCACTTGATTACTTTGTTAACGTCATAGCACACGCATGGGGCTGACCCCGCTCGTTCTACCAGTCCCACGATGCACGAGTCATAGGTCTCTCGCGACTCAAGCAGCAGCAGGTCAGGATGCAGTTCGGCCAGTTCTTCGGGGGTCATGTCTCATCTCTCCATGTACCGTCTTTAAAAATGAACCGTGTAAACAGCAGGTTGTTGCTCACGTCATAGTGTGCTGCCATGCACGGTAACTCTCTGAATGCAGGGCCGGTTGGCTGAAGACCCAGACTGCTTTTCTGTTGGTGTGGGAAGTAATACAGGGTTGTGCGTACTTCCTTGGGCATCTCTGGTGGTCTGGTGAAGTCATATTGTTCGGGGGTCATGTCTGTCCCCTTGCGCGGATGGCGTTAGCGCATTGTTGTTGAATGTCCCATTCGCGTAGATCATCGTCGTGTGCTTCACACACCTTCGCACACGCCTCGCGCTCATGGGCTGCGCCAGCTTGCACAATTTGGATTAACAGTTCTATCCCAGCACCTGTCATTCCGGTGTGAATAAGATGCAGGCGAGTAAGCAACGTCATGGCTTCTTCGCGGGTCATTTCACTTCCTCCACCACAACCCTGACACACTTGCTGTCGCGCCACTCAGCTTGGATGCTGGTGCAGGCTTCGCGGTGACCGTCGCGCAGGCCAAAACTGTATAGGATGATCAGTCCAAGAGCGATAACGCCCAAACAGATCACGCCCTTTACGTTGTCATTCATTTCTTTTTCTCCAATGCTTCAAGCGCCTCGCAGATGTCGCATACGGCAACTGAGCCATTGCAATGAGTTTCCATCGCCTTCACCAACGCCATCAGCTTGCGCCAGTCGGACTCACGGACGATGCGATAACTTTGTTCTTCAGAACTAACGCGATTGCCATAAAAGCGAAAGTCATCCTCTAGCAGCCACGCTTTTGGCGCTTTGATCTTGATGGTCATGGCTTCCCCCAGCATGGGCCAATCCAATTTTTGCGATAGCCACGAACGTACAAAATAATTCGCTGGCACATAGTGTCTGGGTGCGCGAACGCTTTCGCTGCACCGTTGATACGAACATGGAACACTTTCATAGCTTCACCTCACGCGCTTTGAGTGCTGTTCTAGCTTTCTGCCACGCTTGTTGTGGCTCATTGCAAATCGGTTCACCGCACCCACAATGCTCTGGCTCAAAAATTAACACGCACTCCAGCGCATCCCTCAACGCATCGCGCTCGGCTTTGAGTTGCTCGATCTCACCGTGCTGCGCGTCAATTTCGTGGTTCCATACTCCACAATGGATGCACCGGCATACGCCATACGCCATCGCGCCCGTGCGAAACCATTCGTGCTTGTGGATGATCGGCTCCGGCTCCGGCGCGGCAAGCCGGTTGACTGCCTTATCCACGCTCGACTGCATCTGCTTCTGCATACCATCAATAACCCCCCGCTCGTATTCGGCAGATGGGTTGACCGGCTGCGGCGCGTTGAGGGCTTCGCGCAGGACATCAATGTACTGTTCTATTCCCAACCGCTGAGACAACAACCGTTCCAAAATCTGCAAAGCTAAAGCCCGATCAATCGTGATGGTGGTCATAATCTCTCTCCTCTCTGTACACTCTTACAGCAGTGATGATCCACGCCAGCAGGAAGACCGGCGCACCGATAACAAAGCACAACGCCCAGTCTTCACTCTTCACGGTGACCTGCCCACAGCAGCCCGTTGATGACAGCCAGCACCACTGACATGATTACGCCACCCCATTCACCATCTCGTGCAAACACCAGAGCAGCGCAAGCAACAAAGCCGTATGCAAAGTTTTTCATGTTAATGCTCCCTCTTAGATCGCATCGAACGGCGTACTACCTTCAGTGAGTTCTTGAACGCATCCATAGCGTCAGGAGTTGTCACGTCGGCTTCGGATATCACAATGGATAACACAGTCATCAATGATGTGATGGCTATGATTGCGTTGGGTTCTTGGGATACCACCGCCATAACTTTGTTAGACAAGTCACCAGCGGCGTTACCCTTCTCATCATCTGTGCGCGGGTCTTGCATTACTTCACCACTTTGAGCAGCCCACGATCCAGAAAGATCGTGATGTACTTACTCAGGTTGGCCCTCTTGAACGTAGATTCAAGTACCTCGGTCACAACTTGTCTGGGTGCAGGGCCATGCACAAGCAAGTCTTCGATCAACCGCCACGCCTTGAACAGGATTGTATCCCGCGCAGGGAGGCGACCTCGTGGATTTTTGACAAGCGTAAGAGATACATGGTGTCCGTACTTCTGCTTGCCACGCGGATTGGGAATCGGTAAGTACAATTGTTGCGCAATCTGTTTTACAGGCTCGGCCACCGGCTCGGGAGCAACACGAGGGTAATTACCGATCTCACGCTCCAAGTACCACTTGGCCTTCTGCAAATCCTCCAGCCGGTTAGCCTTGTGATCTGCACGAGTGATGTACTTGACCACGTTGCCCAAGTTGTAGTTGAGCTTCTTGGCTTCAATGAAGTCGATAGTCTCAATGCCGCCAACCTTGTAGTGGGCGGGGCTGTTCACATTGTCAGTCACGTTTACTCTCCAAAAAGTTGCGTAGTTCTGCTACGTTGTTTTCATCAATGATGAACGCGAGTCCCCCAGCCGACTCGATGTCAGCTAAGTTCTTCAGTTGTAATGCAGTGGGTTTACCACCGTTTGCTTTGCACTCAATGCCAATGAACCGACCTCTAACGCACACCAGAAAATCTGGCACGCCTGCATTGCCGAAGCCAGTTCCTATTGGCATAGCGTAGTAGGCTCCTATCTCAAGCAAGGTCTTCTTGACCTTGGCCTTGACCTTACCCTCGGGGGTCATTGTTTTTCCATATAATACCCAGCCATGAACATGTCGTATGCCTCAAGCAACTCGTAATACTCTGAGGCGTCCATGGTGTGAGGCACTACAGAAGGGTTACGCACAAACTCATCGACCTGTTTGGACGTAGTAACGCCCACGTTGTCGCGGTATGCCTTGACGAAAGCCTTCTGGAGCGCGGTCAACTCGGCTGGCTTGTACCGCCACATAAGCCGGTCATCCCCGCCCATGCAGTTGTTTACGGTAATTATCAAATCCGTAACCGTGGTATCGCTAGTGTTCTCCGGCACATGCGCCCGATGAACCCCGCCCATGTCGTACGCCTCTTCCCAACTTTTGTACTGCGACGGGCGGTACATCTCTACAATTTTGCTTTTCATTCCGATACTCCCTGTCGTTCAAGCCGCGCCCTGTATCGGGCCATCTCGTCCATGCGCTCTGAATAGCGCAGCGTAGACCTATCGGGTGGCGGCAGGATGGGCCGCACCCCGTCCCACTTGTCCATCAGCACACTGATGCCAGTCACTAACGCGCCTAGCAGACACACCGCGCCGACGATGGCGCAGACAATGATTAGGGTTGTCATTTTTTTCTATCCTCTTTCTCGCTCACCAATACAGTTAGCCAGTATTCGGGGTAGCCCATATGCTCGCCGTGGTTATAAACATCAGAAACAGTATCAAACGGCCCAACGTAGGCAAAGCCATCTACAGGGTTGCCGTGTATAAGAATGTATTCGCTCACTTGAGTTCCTCCGGTATTTCTACTTCATCGCCCAGCTTGGATGCCACATAGCAGCGCATAGCAGCGATCAGTGGGGTGGGGCCATAACCCCATCGTCCTCCTGCCCCTTTTGCCGTAATGCTTGGCATAGCTTCCCATTCACGCCCTTTGCTACACGGTGCGTTGCGTTTAATACCAATCTCCTCCCGCTCGATGATCGGGCCACCTTGTTCCCACAGTTCGTGCGGTAGATACGCCGTCCACATCTGATCTGCGTCGTAAAACCGTGGCGCGATCCCTTCGATACGTCCGACAACAGCGGCTAGCGCATTGCCTGTCAACTCGCTTGTTTTGATTTTCATGCCAGCAGCCCTCGCTTGTCAGAGATAAGAAAGAAGTTACTCATGTTGCTACCGCCCCTCCAGCAGAAGGACGGTGAGTCATTGAACAACACATGGCCCCCCGTAGCTACAGGAAACAGTGGATCAGTGTTAGTAAAGACTCGTCTTGAAGAACGATTCATCTTGTCCAGATGCAACGTAGACATCACCACGTCTCGAAACTCTATGGGCAACGCAGGCAACACTGACCCATTGTCACTGCTCAATACCTTGAGCCTACGAAAGTCATGGTTGATCTGGAACTTGGCCTCTGGGCCTGTATACCAATTCCCGTCTGCCTCGTAAATGTTATCCAGCATCTCCTCTGGATTAGTTAACTCCATAGCGCCAAACAGTAGGCTAGACATCGGAGCAGCGTCATATATGAACACAAACTTCGGGCCGCTTAAGTAGTTGAGTACGTTCTGCCTGTACTCTTTATGTTTCTCATCTCGCTCTGCAATCCGCTGCAATTCAAACGCTACGGAAGTTAATTCGCTAGTGGAGAAGTCACTCTTGGTGAGTGTGCCGCTTAGCATTTTCGTGGCCTTGATACGCAGACCTATATCCATCTGCGGGGCATAGCGCGTTCTTCCCTCGGCTTCGCTCCAGTGCAGCAGTAACCCCGTCACCATCTCCCGCATGTACCGCATAAAGTGATCGGCTCCGCGAGTCTGGATAGTGTGCAATCCTGCTGGATGAGGGTCTTCCTTGAGTTTGTTGAGCCTACCCAACATGTACTTAACGTTCTTAGACTTAAGCAACTCCTCTGTGTCAGAGCTCACGGTAAAGAAGCTGTTCTTTGTAACAGAGAAAGTAATTTCTTCATCTTTATCGACGACCAACACCGCTTGCCGCAAGCCAGTGCCATCGCAGAGCAGATACTTAGTTTCCCCATTGAGCGGCTTCATCAGGGCCTGCAAGTACAAGTTGCACTCCATCTTGAGTGCGATGATTAGCGGCCAGACCTTGTGTTTACGCAGGTCGGCCTGTGTAGAGGGCCCGAACATGTCGGGATAAAACGGACTGTCAAATACTGGATTGAACATACGTTACTCCTTAACTTTTACTTTGCGTCCCGCAGGGGGTACGAACTGCTCACTCTCTAACACCAGCCACAACGTCGGGATAGTGGTCTCCCATTTCAGATCATGTTCAAGATACCCGTCAGTGATCACCACTACGCACGTAGGGTTATAGCCGTTGCTCTCGATATGCTCCACCACACACGCTGCCCGTGTGCCGCCACCACCTCGCGGTTTGAGATGCTCACGCAGACCCTTGTAGTCGTCAGCGAACACTTGATCTGAGCAGATACTTGTATCCCAGAACACAACGCGCACTGTTTCAGGATCTAGCGCCTCGACTGCATCGAGTACACCTTCGACAGCCTTGTTGAACAGATCGCCGTACATAGATCCGCTTGCGTCTACTGCAAAGATAACCTCTTTGATACGCTCATCAAACCGGCTTGGGAACAGATCGTCGTCTACCATGCGTCGCCGGTTATACCTACGCCATGAATACTCCTCAGTCCCTCGCGTAAACTCCGTAAAGAACTGCGCGGTCTCCTCTTTCCAATGCACCTCGGGCTTGCCAGCGTCGATGAACACACGGGGGAGATTCATACCCAACACACCAGCCAACGCGGTGGCCTGCTGGATAGCCTCTGTGATCTGGGCCTCCAACTCCTCCATCTGCTGATCGGTACGCTCGACCTCGATATGCTCGTCTTGTGTCTCAAGGGAATACTTGCGCCCCTTGATGATCACTGCACTAGCCTGTGGAGCCTCCTGCTCAACGCCATCGTCGTCCTCAGCTCCACCATCCTCATCTTCATCAGATGAAGTGTTACCTGTGTCACCATCTTGTTGCCCGCCAGCGGGCGACGGGGGACTTGGTACACGAACAGGTTGACCCTCCTGCTCCCCGTCAGGGTTACGGCCCTTGGTTAAGAACTCATAGACCTCGTTGACAGACCAGCCCATGAACTTCGCATCGTACAAGTGCGGCTCGGGCAGCTTGATCCACGCCCCATAACCTTTAATCTGATAGATGATCCCATTGACCACATAGTCCATCGCAGCGTTAGCTGTCTGTGCATCCTTGCTCATCAGTCCGCCAAAGCGCAGCATGTGCTTGAGCATGATGTGCAGGTTCTCATGGAGAGCGACACCAGTTACCTCCGCCTGTGTCTTAGTCCTCATGAACTCGTAGCCATACAACTTATCCACACCGTTCGTGCATGCGGTAGGAACATGCTCAACGATCTCAGACCGACCCAACAACACGGCGCTGCTATAGAACCGCGTCTCCTCGTTGGACAGCAATGTGATGTGGGCCTTCTGCAAAGCCTTTGTTAACTGTGCGATATCCATTACAGCAACTCGTAGTTCTTGTTGGTCATCTGCCACTTGAGGATCTCAGGGTTCTGATCCGTCAGCTTCTTAGTGCGGCTGATCTTGGTCAGCATCGTGATGAAGATCGCTTTGACCTCTGACGAATCACAGCGATTGATGAACCGCATGTACTTGCTCAGTTCGTCCTGCGTCGTGATGTCTCGTGTGGCAGTACACACCATGTGCAGCAGTGCAGCCATTTTCTCCGGCACACTGATCGTATCCGGCGCAGCGATCACATCCTCGAACGTGTGCAACTCGCTGCTCAGTGCAAGGTGCGTGATCAATGACTCGGCTGCACTACCGCCTATCGTGCCGTACAGCGCAGCGCGTGTCAGGTTCGGGCCTGCGATATGACGTTGCTTAACCACGGGGTCACACTTGGTCATCGAGCGCAGCGACAGGAACGAGCGTCCCTTCTTAGCGGGGTTGAACACCCAGTCGTTCTGCTCCAACTCTTTCGGGCTCATCTGCAAGTAGGACGTGAAGATCTGTCCACGGTTGAACATGGCCCACGAGAGCAGTCCCGAATCAATCCCTATCTCGCTGGCGTAGCCCAGATATGACATCGCGTCAGGCCCGACGTACTTATACATCTGCACACGGTTGATACCGTGATCCTGCAACGCGTCACCCACACCATCTGTGGGATTGTTAGACGTGGAGAACACCTTAGTGCCCTTGGGAAACGGCCTGTTGCCGACCATCCGCTCCAGCTTGATCGCCTGCCATACGATCTGTAGCAGCTTGGGAGACTTCAACTCCTCGTCGAGCATGATGATCTTGGGACGTGGGTCGTCCATCTGAAAGATGTCGCCAATGTAGGTGACGATCTTCTTCAACTCCCTGTCCAAGTACCCAGCCTGCACGTCGGGGACGTCCTTCACCGGACACTCTACGTAGATATAGTTGTACTGGTCATCAGCGTAGTGGTCGCCCGGCTTGCGCCACTTGTCACCGTAGTACCGCGCCATGCCAGCTAGAAGTGAACTCTTGGCGGTGCCCGGCACGCCCAAAAACTGTGGCGTGATCTCTTCACCGAATAGCGCAATGGCCTTGATCGCCTCATCGAAATTGACGATGGGGGCAGTGTTAATCATGCTCATCTCTCTACTCCTCTACTGATTGTTAATTAGACCTTGACACCGAACTTGGCGAGGATGTCGTCCACGCCAGACTTGACCACGGCTCGCATACCGTCCGACTCACGCAGGACATCCACTGATACATCTTGTAATACACGTTCGAGCGCGGCTCGGGCCTCCTCGATACGCGGGTCGTTGGTCACGTTAATAGACTTGTACGTGTCGCACAGTTCTAGGGCTTTCTCGATAGTCGTATCGTAGATACGCTTACGATCCGTCTTGACCTTGCCGTTCTCAATCACCGTGTCGGTCGTGCAGGACTTGCTGATTGATGTCATCAGCGACACCATCGTAGCGATCTGCTTCTCCATCATGCCGTTGATGAGGTTGGGCAGCTGCTTGTTGAAATGCTCTTGTAACTGTGCCGCAGACTCCAGCGACAGTTGGTTACGGAAGTCACCGGCTGGAACCTCTTGGGTGAACAGCTTCACGCTGAACTTGTCGCGTACTTGATCCGCTGACGGGTAATCCTCCCGCTTGAACATCTCTCCTGCGAATGCAGTGTTCGACAGCACCATGGGATACGCAGTTTCAAACTTGCTCACCAAGTCAGCATGCTCAACAAGCCGCTCGTTGAACTCCTGCATGAACCGTGAGATACGCATGTTAGGGAGGAAGTCCCAGTTGCCAGCCCACGGAAAGGTCAGACGGTTGCACCAGTTCGTCCACGATGCGCGGTTCTTAACCAACGCTTGATGCTCCATACAGTTCTTCATCAGATACTTGATGACCTTGGCACTGTTGGGGTCAGCGTTCTTTGAGGAAGTCACCTCGTCGCTGATCTCTTGATCCTGCTTGGTCGCAGACCAGACGCGAGTCTGTACATATACAAGGATGCCGCTGCTAGCCAGCGACGTGATGGTCTCGGGGCCGGTCAACACCGGCAGGGTTACAGCTGTATCGTTCATTTGCATGCTCCGTTATGATTGTGACTGCTCAACTCATTACTCGACTGTAGAAGATAGTATAGCATATCTGGACATTAAAGTCAAGGGAAAGGTAGAGGAAGCTGTACAGGTTCGGTCTCTTCAGCCTCCGGTACGGACTCATTCTTGTGTGATTCAAACAGCGCAGACCAGATGTCTCCCATGCATCGCAGGGTGTAGTCCTCAGTGTTCATCGGTTGTCCTCCTTGAGTTGGAAGTACTCAGCACACAGACGCGCCACCTCGTTCAACACGCACTGCATCATGTCGGGGTCGTTGGACTTGTAGCCTTCGGTCGCCAGCTTGTAGATGTCGTCTACGCAGGTCTCGGACTTGGGTAGGTTGTTCAATGTGGAATCCTCTAGTAGTTGTCGCCCCTGCCGGGGCGGGTGATCTGTGCTAACAGGGATAAATCTGATACGACAATGTAGTTGCTCTTGTGCATCGGCACGATAGTGTGCCGAACTTTCTTCGCCTCCTTTTCTCCGCAAGGGAGACACGTGTCATAGCCCAACGCACTACGCGCTGGAAGGATGGATAGGTCGCAGTGGTAGCAGTTCATGGTTGCCTCTGTGGTTACAGGTGTAATCGCTAAGTTGTGCATCGGGCACGGGTTGCAGGTTGCTGCACGTCTTTCTCGCCCTTTGCACCCCCATTATAGCAGGTTTCAACTTTAAAGTCAAGTGTTCTATAGTTATTACTGGGTAAGCGGCGGGGAGAAAGCTAGAAGAATCAATGGGTTAGGTGGGGAAGTTAGAGACGTTCCGGCGTTCCGGCGTTTTTGGGTTTATTAATGGTACAGGAACAGGGCTGTTTGAGAGGGTTGCGGGTTTTGTAAGTGGTTGAAATCTTTAGAGATAGTTAATTTTTTAAAATATTTATTTATTTATTTATTAGTACAAAAAGGGCCTTTGTTCCGCTGTTCCGGGTTTATAAGTACAGTTCTCTGGGAAGAGGAAGTCAGTTTGTCGGTCATATTTTTTCTCCATTTGCTGACCTCTGTCTTGCTCACAGATTTTTCCCAGAAACTTGTGAAAAATGCCGGAACAGCCGGAACGCAGGAACGCGAGGTCTAAGTCATTGATTTTATAGGGGGGTTTGCGTTCCTGAACGAACCTGTACATATAGAACGCTAGGAACAGGAGCGTTAGTCCAATCTGGACAATAAGCCGGAACACGCAGGAACAGCCGGAACAGAGCATTTTATAACTCTATATTGGACGTATACGCAGGAACAGCCGGAACGCTAGGAACAGGTTACATATGTATACTCTGGACTTATCAGCCGGAACAGCCGGAACGCTAGGAACGCAGCGACAGTGGTTACATGTGTAACCGTACGCGTGACGCATCGCGCATGATGCCCCACCCCGAGACCAGTGCCTCTCCCTTCCATGCGAATGGTGCCCGACCCCAAACGATGCCCCACCCAGAGATAGGCGCGTCTGGCTGGGTTACAGCTGTAACACGAAAATTGCAGACGATGCCCCACCCTGCGAAACCAGTTCCCGCGCAGCGGGAACGCACGCGTAGCGTGCGCGGGGGGTGAAAGGGGGGCAGCGGCCCCCCTCTCTTATCTGGCGGAACATAAAAAAAGCCAGCTCTGCGATGCAGAGCTGGCTGTTGGGCTGACGCTTGGATTAGCGTTTTGTTTTGTTGCGCAAGTGCTCAACGATGAACACTACGCTGAAGAGGATTATCGGCAAGAATATGGCGACAATCAGTGAGAGTGAGAATTCTTGTGCTGTCATGGTGATTAGGCCATGCCGAGGATGACAGCGCCCTGCTTCATCCACTTGTTGAAGGCAGCTTCGTCCTTGACGGGGAACGCCTCATCCTTGGCCCACTTGTACGCAGCCTTGATAGGCTTGAACGCGTTCTCCAACTTCTTCGTCGGATCGTTTGTCTTGGCACCGCCCTTGGCCTTGCTCTTGAGGCGCGATATGGTAGTGGTTGCAGCACGTCCCATCTTCTTGCGAACCGGCAGGATGACCTGCTCAACCAGATCCTCATCGTCAGTCTTGAACCGCTGACGGGGGTCGACGATGTTGCCGGTGGTCGTGAAGTGGCGATACTTCTCAGGATCAATGTCGATGAGCTTACCGTCAGCATCCTTCTGTGTACGAACGTCTACCCACATCAACGCGCCAGTCGGTGTCGGCACCTTGGCAAAAGTGATCACGTAGTTCTGTGAGTAACGCAACCGATCAAGCGCCATGTTCCTCGCAACCTTCATGAAGTCCCTGAAGGCATCAGAGGCGGTGTCCGTCTTCTGCTTGATGTTGCCCTCGGCATCCTTGATCTCAGTCGTCGGCAACTTCTTGAGGAAGCGAGCGAACTTCTCCTGCAACGGCTCCATAGCCTTGAGGTTCTCGTCAGTGATCTCTGCACCGGAACCAATGAGTACACTCATCTCTTCGAGGTCGTGCTCGCTGAAGCCGCAAGCAGCCAACGAATCCGTCATAACTGTTTGAACTTGAGTCATGTCTTACTCCTACTGATTGATGAACGAACTACTTTGTTAAGAACTATCCATGAAGTTTATATCCTTCACACGAAGTGCCTCGCGCAGCGAGGTTTATGAAGGATAGAAACTTCATGAGGAGTTCGGCTGATTCCCGCTGGCCGAGACCCCACCGTACCCGTACCACCCCAAATAGGATTACAGGAGGTAGTCGTTACATACACTGAAAAACTCTCAAACCCCCTCCACTTTTCCAGACCTCTACCCCCACCCCCCTTCATATAGAAGACCCCCCGGCTAGGATTCCTTACCTCCCCTTGCAGATAACGTATGCTTCTGTTTATATTTGCCGGATGGCATTCATCCCAGACATTGACGACGACGTGCCCCTTCCCGTAAGAGCTTCAGAGGTCTTGCCGGAGCTCTCTCCAGCCGAAGAACTGGAGATGCGGGTCAATACAATAAAACTTCTTGCTGATCTATCAGGCAAACCACTAACTCCGACTTCTGAACATCAGAACGAGGCGTATGAATTGGCTAGACAGATGACCATGGATCCCAAACTGCGCCCCGACTACGCTCGTTATCCCAACGAAGTGATGGCGTACCTTGCCGGAATGGTCTCCCAATCCAACTGCATGCTGGTGGAGGAGTTATCAGACCTCAAATTGTACGTAGTTAATAAACTTATACATGAAGTAGAGCACGCCGGTACCTCCAAAGACCGCATTGCTGCCCTAAAAAGTCTGGGTGAAGTGGACGGAGTGGACGCTTTTAAGAAGCGTTCTGAGGTCACGATGCAGATTAAACCCCTTCAAGAAGTTGAAAAGGAGTTGCTGAGCATCCTCGACGGAGTGGAGTACTCTGTTACAGACGCTCCAGAGATAGAACCTAGTGCAGAATAATTCTTTTACACCAACTCTGACTCAAAATGACCTCGCAAGGCTGCGGGCAGCGTTGCCAACGCTGCCCGAGAAGCAAAAACGCAAGGCTGCGGCCCTCTTAAAGCAGTACCAGTCGCAGTTGATGAAGCAAAAGGGGGTCAATTCCTTCTTAGACTTCATCCAGCACGTCTACCCGGGCTACAAAGTTGGCCCACATCACCGAAGATTGGCGAAGATCTTCGAAGATATTGCAAATGGGGTGAAAAAACGGGTGATCGTGAACATTGCCCCCCGCCATGGCAAGTCAGAGATGATCTCCTACCTAGCTCCGGCATGGTTCTTGGGCAAATTTCCGCACAAAAAGGTCATCATGGCCTCCCATACTGCCGATCTGGCAGTTAACTTTGGTCGACGGGTCCGAAACCTTGTAGGAAGTGAGCCATACCATGATATTTTCCCAGACGTTGAGCTCCAAGCTGACTCGAAGTCTGCTTCTCGTTGGGGGACTAACTCTAACGGTGAGTATTTTGCTATTGGCGTGGGTGGCGCTCTTGCTGGACGCGGCGCTGACCTTTTTATCATTGATGATCCGCACTCTGAGCAGGATGCCAAGCAGAATCGTGCGGATGTGTTTGAACCGGCGTGGGAGTGGTTCCAGTCAGGCCCGTTACAGCGACTGATGCCCGGTGGCGCGATCATTGTGGTGATGACTCGCTGGTCTAAGTTGGACCTGACGGGGCAGCTAATCAACCACATGACCAAGAACGACGATGCCGACCAGTGGGAAGTGGTGGAGTTCCCCGCCATCCTCAACGAGAAGCCGTTATGGCCAGATTTCTGGTCAATTGATGAGCTTTTGTCCAAAAAAGCAGGCATGGACCCTCGGTATTGGCAGGCCCAGTACATGCAGGAGCCCACGGCAGAAGAGGGGGCACTGCTCAAACGCGAGTGGTGGCAGGTTTGGGAGGAGGATGACCCGCCCAACTGTCAGTTCATTATCATGGCGCTAGACGCCGCCCAAGAAGCTAACAACCGTGCCGACTACAACGCCCTGACAACGTGGGGGATCTTCTTCAATGAGGAGACACAATCCCACAACATCATCTTATTGAACGCCATCAAGAAACGCCTTGAGTTCCCAGACCTTAAAGCTTTAGTATTGGAGGAGTATAAAGAGTGGGAGCCTGACAGTTTCATCGTTGAGAAGAAGTCCAACGGTGCTGCGCTCTACCAAGAGATGCGGCGCATGGGCATACCAATCAGCGAGTTCACCCCCGGTAAGGGGCAGGACAAGATCTCCCGAGTCAATTCAGTCTCTGATCTGTTTAGTTCCGGCATTGTCTGGGCCCCCGATATGAGGTGGGCTATGGAAGTTATAGAAGAGTGTAACGACTTTCCCGCAGGGCGCAACGACGACTTGGTGGATAGTATGACACTTGCCCTGATGCGGTTTCGGCAGGGTGGCTTCTTGAAGCTCCCGTCAGATGAGCCCGAGCCGGTGAAGATATTTAAGCAGCATCGCAATCGCATGCAGGGGTACTACTGATGGCAATCGACAAGTCTCTCTACGAAGCCCCGCAGGGTATGGACGAGGCTGGACCGGGTGTCCAGATTGAGATTGAAGACCCCGAGGCCGTACGCATCGGCATCGATGGCATGATGATTGAGCTAGGCAAAGATGAGCCTCGTGCAGAGGACTTCGATGACAACCTTGCGGAGTTTATGAGTGAGTCAGACTTGCAGAGTTTGGCCTCCGACTTGCTGGCTGACTACGACGCGGATATCTCCTCGCGCAAGGACTGGCTTGACACCTACGTCAAGGGTTTGCAGTTGCTGGGCCTCAAGTATGACGAGCGCACAGAGCCGTGGCCCGGTGCATGCGGTGTGTATCACCCGTTGCTGATGGAGAGCGCGGTCAAGTTCCAGTCTGAAGCGATCATGGAGACTTTCCCCGCCGCAGGTCCGGTCAAGGCCAAGATCATTGGTAAGGAGACCACGGAGAAGAAAGAGTCTGCCGTCCGCGTTCAGGACGACATGAACTACGAGCTCACCGAGGTGATGAAGGAGTACCGCCCCGAGCATGAGCGGTTGCTGCTCAGCCTTGCGCTGTCGGGCAATGCGTTTAAGAAGATCTACTTCGACCCTTCATTGGACCGTCAGACAGCGGTGTACATCGCTGCTGAAGACATTGTTGTGCCCTATGGTGCGATGAACCTTGAGTCGGCAGATCGTGTTACGCATCGCATGCGTAAGACCAAGCATGAGCTGGAGCGGCTGCAATACGCAGGCTTTTACCGTGACATCGACCTTGGCGAGCCCATGCGGGTCATGGACGAGGTGGAGAAGCAGAAGGCCGTGGATCAGGGCTTCACAAGCTCAATTGATGATCGGTTCCAACTACTTGAGATGCACGTCAATGTCGATCTGCCCAAGTACCCGGACGTTGATAAGGACAACAATGAGACCGGCCTTGCGCTGCCCTATGTTGTAACGATTGAGAAAGGCACCGGCACTGTTCTTGCCGTACGCCGTAACTGGAAAGAAGATGACGATCTCAAAGCCCGACGCCAGCACTTTGTGCACTACGGGTACATCCCCGGCTTCGGCTTTTACTACTTTGGCCTCATCCACCTCATCGGTGGGCACGCCCGAGCCGCCACCAGCCTTCTTCGTCAACTTGTCGATGCAGGAACTCTTAGCAATTTGCCGGGTGGTCTCAAGTCACGCGGCCTGCGTATCAAAGGAGACGACACCCCTATCTCCCCCGGAGAGTGGCGCGACGTAGATGTGCCCAGCGGTGCAATCCGCGACAACATCCTGCCCCTGCCGTACAAGGAGCCTAGCCAGACTCTTTCCATGTTGATGGACAAGATCGTGGACGATGGCCGACGTTTCGCGGCGGTTGCTGATTTGAATGTGTCGGACATGTCCGCACAGGCCCCGGTGGGCACAACGCTTGCGATCCTTGAGCGCGTGCTCAAGGTGATGTCGGCTGTACAGGCTCGCATCCACTACACGATGAAGCAGGAGTTCAAGCTCCTTGCATCCATCATCCGTGACAACACCCCGGAAGACTACGACTACCAGCCCGAGGTGGGGAACAGGTCAGCCAAGAAGTCTGACTACGACAACGTGGATGTCATCCCAGTCTCTGACCCCAACGCGGCAACTATGTCGCAGAAGGTTATGCAGTATCAGGCGGTCATGCAGTTGGCACAGGGTGCCCCGCAGATCTATGACTTGCCGTACTTGCACCGGCAGATGATCGAGACGTTGGGCGTTAAGAACGCTAGCAAGCTGGTGCCGATTGTGGATGACATGAAGCCGGTTGATCCGGTGTCTGAGAACATGGCGATCCTCAACGGCAAGCCAGTCAAGGCGTTCATCATTCAAGACCACGACGCACACTTGGCTGTGCATACATCGTTCTTGCAAGACCCCAAGATTGCAGCGTCGATGGGGCAGAACCCGCAAGGTCAGGCGCTAATTGCTGCTGCGCAGGCGCACATCATGGAGCACACCGCGTTCCAGTATCGCGCCAACATCGAGAAGATGCTCGGTGCTCAGTTGCCGCCTCCGGCAGATGACTCGAAGGATGAGGACGCCCCGCAGTTGCCCCCCGAGGTCGAGGCGCAGATTGCGCAGTTGGCTGCGCAGGCCGCAGGCAAGCTCTTGCAGAAGGACATGGCTGAGGCCCAAGCGCAGCAGGCTCAGCAACAGCAGCAGGACCCGCTCATTCAGATGCAGCAGCAGGAGCTTCAGATCAAGCAGTCCGACGTGCAGCGTAAGGCCCAGAAGGACCAGACCGACGCACAGCTCAAGGCGCAGAAGCAGCAGCAGGACATGCAGATTAAGGAAGCAGAGTTGCAGCTTCGTGCCCAAGAGAATCAGATCCGTACGGCGGTGGAGTTGCAGAAACACACCGATACGCAAAACTCACAAATGCAAATTGAAGGCAACCGCATGGGGGCCGACATTGCACACAAACGAGCCGTACTGGCTCGCCCGCAACCCGTCAAGGAACCTAAGTAACGTATGAGTTACGACTCAGGTATCCGGTACCTCAATTCAAAGCTTGAGGAATACCGCGCTTCAATCATTAACGGCATCACTCAGGGCACGTTGTCCGAAGGTGAGTACCGCAGGCTTTGCGGAGTCCTTCAGGGTCTGGACTTTGCGATGA